>Ga0364867_10409_pt1 | contig 24237 bp, 21 predicted proteins | sample ExccelAu500001D4_3_FD_206915 | JGI IMG/M metagenome (GOLD analysis project Ga0364867, IMG submission 206915) | Enriched cells from Trout Bog Lake Hypolimnion, Wisconsin, USA - BchlTB.Aug13.5000.01.D4 | ecosystem: Environmental > Aquatic > Freshwater > Lake > Hypolimnion/Profundal zone | place... | reverse complement strand
CCATATTAAACCCAAGACAAACCCATGTTAACCCAAGAAAAACATGGTGAAATACCTGATATTTTATATAAGTATTGATTTTTATGATTATCTTGTGTATGGTTTATATTAACCAATTATTTAAAAAACATATAATGAATTATGGCAAGAATGAAAGGAGATTCCTGGAGTGGTGGAATTGGCCCGGTAATTTTCTACGAAGTTAACGGGCAAAAACGAATCCGGAGCAAACCGGACAAAAAAAGAAAAAGGCGTAAAGAAGAACCGGCTAATGCCCCTGTTCCGGCATTTACAGCTGTTTCAAGAGGTGGGAGCCCGATGATCAATCTGATGAAAGAACAACGGTTATTCCCTTTTGAAACCGATACCTACAGTAAAACCAGGGGCTGGATGATAAAGGAATATGCCAAATATGCTTTAGAAGCAGAATGGCCTGTCTGTTCGGAACAGACACCCATGTATCAGTTAAACAAAGCCTGCGATCTGCGGAATTTATTGCTGGTAACACCAGTGGTAAAAACAGGACCCGATCAGACCGTCATTGTGCAGTTTCCTGCATTTAACCCGGCGAAAAAATTAATTACACCTCCTAAATGTAAATCAGCTGTCATTACCGTAATGGTGCTATACTCTGAATTTAAAAATAAGATTGACGAAGTGTATTTCAAACGGGAGGAATTTGAATTTTCTACCGGCAAACAGGAATTGCCTGCTAAAGAAATGCAGTTTTCTGAAATTGGCAATGAAGGGGATACCATACTGGTGGTGATGACCATCCGTTTTAACATGTCTGTTAATCAGGGCAGCCCTTTCCTGAAAGATCCTGCATGGCTTCCTGCTGCTATCCTGGCAATGGGCCGTTTTTAAGCAATTCCAGGATTATAACATAATATTCCGTTTGAAGTTTTGCACATAACCCTTTAAATATTGAATAATGAAAAGAAGCTTATAAAGCCCTCGCTGTTGCCTGGGCTTTTCTTATTTAACTATCCTTCTATTAGCCTTTCATTTTTCAAGGATATTCCTTAAAATTGTATCCATGCCGGTTAAAGCAAAATTTTTTAAAGATGCAGCAGCCTTCAGAAAATGGCTGGAGAAACATGCAGCTACCGAAAAAGAGCTGCTGGTTGGATTTTATAAAGTAGAAACTGGTAAGCCCAGTATTAACTGGCCGGAATCCGTTGATCAGGCGCTGTGTTTTGGGTGGATAGATGGTATCCGGAAATCAATTGACTCAGACAGCTACAGTATCCGTTTTACACCCCGTAAACCCAACAGCATCTGGAGTGCCATCAATATTCAGAAAGTAGCTGATTTAACTGAAAAACAGTTGATGACAACTGCTGGGTTAAACGCTTTTCAGTTACGTAAACCTGAAAAGTCCGGAATTTACAGTTTCGAATCTGCCCAAAAAGAACTGACTCCGGAATTTACAGAAATATTCAGGTCCAACCCTCCTGCCTGGACTTTCTTTCTGGCTCAGGCTCCTTATTACCGTAAAATGATCCACCACTGGGTATTGTCTGCCAAACAGGAAAAAACCAGGGTGTCCAGACTTGAAAAACTTATTCAAGCCAGTACTAAACAGCAAAGGATGCAGTTTTAATCTATAATAAATTCAGGTTTTATGTATATAAATTTCAAAAATGGCTCTTATCTGTTAAACTATTTTGAATAATAATAATTTAACAGTCAAACATTAGCGAAAATTTCTCTAATTACCTACCTTTAACTAACATTAGTTTGTTTAATTGCTATTATTAATTTTCCGTAGATGCAGTAAAGCAGATATCAACTTTTTAAAAAAACTGTTTTATAATGACAAACCTTACCATTCAGCTAGTAAAACAATCAGATGGGTATAATTTCAGTCTTTCTGCAGATACCAGATCATTGTTAGTAGAAGAATTTCCGGAAGCAAAACCAGTAAACAATATTTTAGTGCCCTACAATAAAAAAGCCTGCATTGATAATGACTTATGCCGGCTCAAGTATTATTCCTTAAAGGTTTTACTGGGTATCAATGATACAAAACAACTGAACCATATTAATACCATTCAATTTGAGGACGAACAAACAGGCGATGTTATCTACCAGCTTCAAATGCAGGAAAATAAATTAATACCTGTATCGTCCAGGACCCCGGTAATACCCATTAAAAAGGATGCATTAATCATACAGTATCATGTATCCAATAGTCTTTAAAATCATTTCCTTAATTTCATGCCTTTATTAATTTCCGATCACTAAAAGGAGATAAAGGCAGGATTATGTTTAAAAAATTAGCTACAAAAACACAGACAGCTATTTATTATATTGGTTGGTACCAGCTTTTAGGTGGTTTGGGAGGTGCACTCTATATTTTATATTCCCTGATTGCAGTGCATAAAAGAACTTCTTTACAGTTTCTCGTCTTTGGTTTCATGATTACTTTTTTTATCTGCAGCATTTTTTGTGGTATCCGTTGCATACAATTGCACCGAAAAGCGCTGACATTTACGATGATCAATCAATTGCTCCAATTATTTGGCTTTGCCATTACAGGATATGCCTTCCGTTATATTGCCGGTATTTATGTAACGGTGGGTGTTAACCTGGCTCATTCCATTGAATTTAGCCTGGGGTATGGGTTTTTAAAATTTGATTTTTCCTGGAACCAGCATTCCCCGGATGTATGGGTAAGTTTTAACCTCATTGCTTTTGCATTGGTTTTCTGGATAGAAACCCTGGCAGCCAGATTTAAAGAAGAACTAAAAGCTTAAAAAGTCTTAAATTGGCAGCCATATTATATTCCCTGTGGATTATATCAACCCCTTACTACTAACGCATATGGAAAAAATTTTCAGGAATGTCAGCCGGATTATTGCTGATAATGATTTTGACGCATTAACCGAAATAACCATTACACAACCGGAAAAATTCAACTGGGCAAGAGATATTTTTGAAGCTATCCATGTAAAGGAAACCCCTGATGCAACTGCATTATTGTGGACAGATGGCAACCTGGAACATCAGTATTCTTACCTTCAGATTTGTCAGCAATCGAATCAGCTGCTCAATTTCCTGCGTAATAAAGGCGTAAAAAGACAGGACGTTCTATTTACCCAAATGGGTTTGCAAACCATTAACTGGTTGGCCAATATGGCCTGTATAAAAGGTGGTTTCTGTTTAATACCCTCAGCCACCATTCTCAGTGTACATGATATTGTGTATCGTTTTGGTAAAATATTACCCAAAGTGGTGATTGCTGATTTGGAAAATGCTATTAAAATTGATGAAGCTGAAATATTATCCGGTAAAGAAGTGGATATTAAAATAATGGCCGAGGGAACCAGGCAGGGTTGGTATAGCCTGGAAGATATTGATTTGGAAAGTAAAGATGCCCTTGCAAGCGATACGGCATCTACAGATCCCCTGTTTCTCTTTTTTACCTCAGGCACTACCGGTATGCCCAAAGTGGTTACCCATACCCATATCAGTTACCCTTTTGCGCATTTAACCACTACTTCCTGGATTGGAGTTAAAAAGGGGGATATTCATTACAATATATCACAACCGGGCTGGGGAAAATTTACCTGGAGCAGTTTTTTTGCACCCTGGAATGTTGGGGCAACGATCTTTTCCTATGCAGCCACCGGGCGGTTTAATGCAAAAGATAATTTAAACCTGATAGAAAAACATAAAATCACAACTTTCTGTGCCCCTCCTACTGTATTACGGTTACTGATCCTTGAAAACCTGAAAGCTTACCATTTCAGCTTAAGGGAATGTGTGGCTGCCGGGGAGCCTCTTAACCCCGAAGTAATTGAGATCTGGAAAAACGGGACAGGGATCTTGTTGCGGGATGGATACGGGCAGACGGAAAGTACCTGTATGGTAGCAAATTTGCCAGGCAGTATACTCAAATATGGCAGCATGGGCAAGCCCACTTTTTTATATGATGTGGTAATTGCAGATGAAGAAGGCAATTCCCTGCCTGCTAATGAAGAAGGAACCATCTGTGTAAAAACAGACTCAGGTAAACCCTGTGTTATATTCAGCGAATATTTTGGTGATCCCGAAAAGAAAAAGGAAGTATTTAAACATGGATTGTATTATACCGGTGATAAAGCATACCAGGATTCGGATGGCTATATCTGGTTTGTAGGCAGGGATGATGATGTGATCAAATCATCCGATTACCGTGTTGGGCCTTTTGAAGTGGAAAGTGTGTTGCTGGAACATGAAATGGTACAGGAATCTGCCGTTGTGGGCAGCCCGCATCCGGTAAAAGGGTTTGAAGTAAAAGCATTTATTGTTCTGAACAGGGAATATACAGCCAGTAAGCTTCTGGCGGAGGAACTGTTTGCATTTTGCAGAAAAAATATCGCACCTTATAAAATGCCCAGGTTAATAGAATTTGTGGAAGAATTACCAAAAACCATCAGTGGCAAGATCAGAAGAGTGGAACTCAGGGCTTCAGAAGCAGTTTCCAAAGCCAAAGGGTTAAATAAAGAGATGGAATTTATTTATGTAAAATAAAACCTGCAGATGGATATCTGCAGGTTACTAAACAAAACTCTGATTATGGGTTCACTTATACTAAAACGAAAATTGTTGTCCGCTTAACCAATGCAAATCAATCTCGGTAGGCACTTTCATTCTTTCTGCGATTCTTTTATAACGATTGGCTAAACTGCAGAGGTAATCCTGTGCTTTTGCTGAACCTTCTTTTAACCCGGTTAAAGATTCTATTTTCCATAAACTCACCAGGTGCTCAATAATACTGGCATAATCCCAGGTGGTATACACTCCTATTTTCTGGGTAATAGCAGAAAAATCTACAAATAAACTGGGGCTCCCATCTTTTTTATCCATCAGTATCGCAGGCATGGTTATTTGTTTCCGCATCATTTTTTCAAAGGCGGATAATGCACCATCAGGATCTACTTCAAATAACTGCGACATAAATGATTTATAGGCTTTCTCATGCCTGGCTTCATCCCCGGCAATGGTTTTGCAAATACGGGATAGATTACTATCCCCGGCCTTATCTGCCAGCTTGCCCGTATTTACATGAGATATTTTAGTAGCCCTTTCCTGAAAAGAAGTATAGACAATGGACTGATAAGGATCATTATCCGTATTGGGATTGAAACCATTGTAGATTAACCGATGAATGGTATGTTCCACTTCCTTCATATCACAACGGCCACTGAGGTAGAGGTATTTGTTCAGTAAATCACCATGACGGTTTTCTTCTGCAGACCAGGCTCTGGACCATCTGGCCCATCCTTTACTGCTGGTTAAATCTCGTTCTTCATTGGTTACAAGGCTGAAATAAGTCTGATAGCTGGGTAAAGCCTCCTCAGTAATCATATTGCCTACCAAACTGGTAATTACTGAATCAGGTATATTGGAAGACCTTTCCCTTAATTCCCGCACCTGTTCATAAGCATCTTCTTTTGTTAAATCAGGCAAAAAATCGGTTGGTTGCCAGCAATCATCAGGATCCAGTAATATTTCATCTACCGCATTACCAACATAATTGTTTAATGTGGCAATAATTTCCATATTCCTGGCTAGTTCGGAGGGTTGCATCAGTTCTGTTTATTGATTGAAAAAAACAAAGTTAAACTTTAAAGTCCGGGATGAAAAGACAGCCATTTGCTAAATCGGGAGAAATTATATCTGGAGCTAATTCTGAACCAGCTCTTGTTGAATAATTTAATTCTGGAACTATAAGATACTTTAACAATATACCCTCCACCAAAACGGATTGAATTTATGTGTACTCAAAAATCTATTATCTTCAGCTTTTTTTATAAAAGGATCAACTTATCCTAAATAACATTTAATAATAAATAACTAAATCCAACATCACATACACTTTTCAACTAAAATAAACATGTTCCCCATTATAAAATCTATTTCCATCTTCATACTCGCTGGCTTTTGTGAAATTGGCGGTGGTTATCTGGTCTGGCTTTGGATCAAAGAAGGCAAGCCATTCTGGTACGGTATTTTAGGTGGATGTATACTTACCCTATACGGTTGGGTGGCTACCCTGCAGACTTCCAACTTTGCAAGGGTATACGCTACCTATGGTGGTTTTTTTATAGTGATGTCTTTACTCTGGGCCATGAAAATGGATCATTTTAAACCAGACAAATATGATATTATTGGCGCTGGAATTGCCATTCTGGGAGTAATGGTTATTTATTATGCTCCCCGTGGATAAATAATTACTGGAAGAATATGTTTAAAACTGATGATATCCTTTTTGCTACATTATTTACAAATCGGTTACAATTAAGGCCCTTGACAATAACTGATTGTGAAGCTATATTCGGTGTAAGGTCAAATGATTTTGTCAATCAATACCTGGACAGGCCTGCATGCATTACCTCTGAAGATGCGCTTCTTTTTATTAAAAATATTCAGCAGGATATTATCAAGCAGAAATGCATGTATTGGGCTATCTGCTTTAACAGAAACAATAACCTGATTGGCACTATCTGCCTGTTTGATTTTTCTGCTGATCAGCAAACTGCTGAAATTGGTTTCGAGCTCCTGCCCCCCTTTCAGGGTAAAGGATATATGCAGGAAGCACTGGCAGCCATACTTACATTAGGATTCGAAGTATTAAAAATCCAAACAATTTCAGCTGTTGCGCATATTGATAATTATCCCAGTATTCACCTTTTAGAAAAAAATAATTTTAGACGATTTCCTGACGCTGATGGAAATACTGATACGGCTTATTTCAGCTGCACCAGAATCGCTTTCACAAAATCACTTACCAGGTAACTGACAAGCTTACCTGCTCCGGGTTGCTGGTCTTTTGTTGATAAGATCACCGCACCTTCTGAAATATGCAGATAAGCAGGGCGGCAATCAAAAGCTACATAATTTAAAAACTGGCGGGCCTGGCTGGCGGTAATACCTGATGGGCTACCCTCACTGCTCAGTCCGTTTTCAATAGCATCTATGTCAAGCTCAATACCACATAAGCTATCATCCGTAAAAGAAGTGGCATGGCCAGCGGCCTGTATAAAACTTCTTTTCTCATGTATAAATATATCTTCAAAAGTAATGCAGTCCACAAACGGATTATTTACCATATCTATCCAGGTATTCTGGGTGATATAATTTTCATGAATCCCTACCACACAATATTTTTCCAGATACCCGTCTTCTTCTGCATAACTGAACGCATTGCCACTATGCCTGCCTTCTTCCGGACCGAAATCTGCATGTGCATCCAGGTTAATCGCATTGATTTTTGCCAAAGGCAATACCCCTGCTTTGTACCATCCTTTGGCTGCCCCGCAGATACAGGGATAGGCATTATTTTGTCCGCCGCCAATCACCAGTGGTAATTTCTTATTCTGGGTAATGATATGAATCAGCTGCTCCACTTCCTCATCAATGGCATTTACCGCATGACGGTATGCCTGTACTTTTTCTTCATACTGTCCGGCATTGGCTTCAATCGTTTGTTCAATAGCTGAAAAGTCGAAATACCCCAGTAACAATATTTCATTACCATCTAAAAAATCATTGCTTTGTATATTCAGGAATGCCTGCAGAAAAGCAAGCCACATACTATCGGCCCCTCCAATTCCATGATTGGCTTTAACACCAATATCTTCAGGAATACCAATCAGTACAAATTTAGCAGAACTGTGCTGCAATGATTTCTCCAGATCATGGCAGTCTGCTGCAACCTGTAAGCGCTCACCCAGTCTGGTTTCAAATTTCCTGATCCGGGTTATGGATAAAATATCCTGCTTATTGAAGATTTTAAGATGTGTCATTACAAGTGCAGTTAAAATAATTTACCTGAAAAATACATTATTCCTGTTTATAAATTTTAAAAGAACCGCTATTACCTGTTAATTTCATAGTATGATTTGTTTTTTAACCATTGTCCGTTATCCTGCAGGGAGAGGCTTTGCCGGCTTTCTTTCAATGGCTTTGTTCAGGCTGCCCCTTATCTTATGCAGGCATGTCTCTTTTTATAAGTTGTTGGGCTGTGGAAAAAACGGAAGTTTTGATATTCATCCAGATTGGCACCAGTGGGCATTACTCACTGTGCACCTTACTCAGATTAATACAGATACAAGGATGCTTTTTGAACAGCAAACCCCGCTTTTTATTCAGCGCTGGTGGAAATTTTGGAATTGTGAACAGTTTACCATTGTATTGGAACCAATAGAAGGGCATGGCACCTGGGACCATCAGCATTGTTTTGGTCCGTTGCCCAAACAAACAGACTATACCGGTAAAATTTGCATTTTAACAAGGGCTACCATCCGGTTAAGCAGGTTACAACATTTCTGGAAAGCTGTGGATACAGTAGCCAATACCATGGCTGGAGCAGATGGGTTTATCAGTTCAGTGGGTATTGGGGAAGTACCCTTTATTAAACAGGCTACTTTCAGTATCTGGGAAGACAGAAATGCTATGAAATCATTTGCCTATCAGATGAAGGAACACCAGGCCGTTATTCAGAAAACCCACCGGGAAAACTGGTACAGTGAAGAGATGTTTGTGCGCTTTAAACACTTAAACAGTTGGGGCAGTGTAAAGGGGCTTGATATTTCAAAAAGAAATAAGTAAATTCGTACCATGTTTGCAAAAACAAATAATAATCACAATTTAATGGCTATCTTTTTAAATCTGATTTCCTCAGCTGATAGTGCAGGTCCCTACTAAAATAAATTCTCATCTGTTTAGCAACATTTTCTATTATTCATTAAACTAAGTTTATGCCATCTCCCTATTTATATGTGGATTCAGAATTAGGTACACTCCGTAAAATTTTAATACATAGCCCGGATGCAGGTATCGGAAAAATCATTCCCAGTACTTTTACGGATAATTTATATGATGATATTGTTCACCTGAAAAAAATGCAGAAAGAATACAATCATTATATTAAAGTGCTGCTTTATTTTTTAGACCCTGCTAAAATTGAATATATCAGGCAACAGGATGAAGATGCAACGGAAGATACCAGAGGCAATTGTTTTATTCCGGGTACAAATGAATATTTCAATTCAGATAAAGTGCTGGAAGCACAGTCTTTACTGGAAGAAATACTAAAGGATGAAAAAGTAAAATTACGCCTGATTGCTGCCATCTGTTCTTATGAAGAAAGCAGCCTGTTGGTACAACAGCGTCTGGAAAATATTACAGATGCAGGACAGCTTGCTAAAATTATTATTACAGGTGTATTACCCGCTGCCGAAAACGGAACAGAGGAAGACCTGTATATTTTTCCCCCAATTCCTAATTTTATTTTTACCAGGGATATCGGCATCATTATCAAAGACCATATCCTCTTAAGCAGGATGGCTACCACAGCCCGTAAAAGAGAATCTTTAATTACCAAATTCCTGGCATTGTATTTTTTCTTTAAAGACAGGCCTGAAAAAGTAATTGAGATCATTGAGGAAAGTGATTTCTTTTTATGGGATGAAGAAGAAAGAAAACACCGGATTATTACCATTGAAGGGGGAGACATTATGATGGTGCATCCCAGGCATTTACTGGTGGGTTGCAGTGAACGTACTTCCTCTAATGCGGTAAATGAAATAGTGCATAGTATATTCAGCAGGCCGGAACTGGAAATTGAAAAGATATCGGTGGTTAAAATTCCGAAAAGCCGGGCACAGATGCATATAGATACCATATTTACCCAGGTAAAGAAAAATGTTTGGGTGCTTTTTGGCCGTTATTCTGAAAATATTCTGACTGAAGAAAACAATATCAAACAATCTTATTTAAGTAAGTTATCCCATTCGCCCCGTAAAGGTGAAATGGAACAGGTGGAAATCTTTCAGTTTTATAAAAAAGCTACAGAACCTTATTTTAAAAACAGGGATTATGGTTGTACCATTAATCCCACCGGACTGGAAAGCCTGTTGCGTAAAATAAGTATTGAAGATTTTAATGTACATCCTGCTGATGTTAAAATCATTTACAGTGGGGGTAATAATTTTCCGGATGATGAACGGGAGCAATGGACAGACTCCTGTAATGTAGTGGCTTTGAAAGAAGGGGTGGTGATCGGATATGACAGAAATGATAAAACTGCGGATGCGTTTAAAAAAGAAGGGTTTGATGTAATTACCACAACTGAATTGTTTGATGCTTTTGAACAGGGAAAAAAACCAGATGAAATAGAAAATACTTTGATTTTATTACCCTCTTTTGAACTGTCAAGAGCCCGTGGCGGCTCACATTGTATGAGTATGCCTTTACTTAGGGACCCATTTAAAATCTAACCATGCAGAACACTTCCCATATTTTAATGATACGCCCGGTAAGTTTTGGGTACAATGCAGAAACTGCAGTGAACAACAGTTTCCAGGTAAATACAGGCAACATACCCGAAACAGCAGCAAAAGCTATTCTTGAATTTGATGCTTTTGTGCAGCAACTAAGGGATAATGGTGTGGATGTGCTGGTATATCAGGACACTATAGATCCGCATACACCTGATTCTATTTTTCCCAATAACTGGATCTCCTTTCATGAAGAAGGGATTATCTGCCAGTTTCCCATGTTTGCCGAAAACAGAAGAAAAGAAAGAAACAATGCTGTAATACAGTTGGTAAAAGAAAAGTTTGCCATAAAAGAACTACTGGACTTTACTTATTTTGAAGCGGACAACCTGTATAATGAAGGAACGGGCAGTATGGTGCTGGATAGGGATCATAAAATTGTCTATGCCTGCCTTTCACCCCGTACAGATGTAAAACCTTTACAGGCATTTTGCAAAGAATTACAGTATAGAGCAGTTTGTTTTAATGCTTTCGGGGAGAATGGAAATCCGATCTATCATACCAATGTTATGATGTGTGTGGCTGACCAATATGTGGTCATTTGCCTGGATGCCATTACCAATCCGCAGGAAAAATTAATGGTTTCAGAATCCATTACCGGAAAAGGTAAAAAAATCATGCCAATCAGTATTAGCCAGATGAACCGTTTTGCCGGAAACATGTTGCAGGTAGTCAATAATAAAGGCCAAAAAATACTGGTCATGTCTCAACAGGCCTATGAAAGTCTCTATGATGAACAGGCGGATGAACTGGAATCTTTTAATCCTATACTCTATGCCAGTCTGAATACAATTGAAACCAATGGCGGAGGTAGTGCCAGGTGTATGATGGCGGAAGTTTTTCTGCCGGAATTAAATGGTTGAAAATAAATTAATGATTGCTTTCAACGCCCGATTGGATGGTTTCAAGCAATTCTTTAATTTGTTTTTCTTTGGTACGGATGGAATGATTCAGTTTTTCCCAGGCTTGTGCAAATTCTTTCTGTACAGTAACATCAATGGATAAATAAATCTGTTTGGCAGAAAGGGTTTCTTTGATCAATTCAAGGTCGTGCCATCCCCCAATCATTTCCTGTAATTTATTAAACTGGCTGTATCCGCTATTGTATTCAGCCGAATCCGGCATCCAGTTGGTGGCATACATCCATTGTTTAATCAGTTTTCTTAATTCATGCCAGTCCGACCGGTGTATTTTCTTTACAAATAGCTTTTCCAGTTTCGACCTCAATACGGTTATATACTGTTCACACAATATTATATTGGTATCTTCAATATAAGGGGCACAAAACCTTACCGCTTCTTCAAATGTCTTTTTATATTCAGCTATTTTATGACGGAAAGACTCCGTCATTTCGTTTAACTGAGTTTCCGGAAAATATAAGGAAGTAATATGTTTCAATTGATTTTTATCCAGCCAGTTTTGTAAAATCTGGTATTCCCTGATCTCACCGGAATGCTGAAATACATATTTCAGTTTAAGGGATATTTTTTTAAACTTCTGCTTACGGTATACAAATGAAAGGAATTTGATCAGAGATTTATACTTCTTCATTTCCACCCTCAGGTCATGCAAGGGTACTTCTTTCCCGGTTAACTGAAACTCATGGATATAGTTAAACAGGTTTTTTACCCTTAGGGAATGGAATTTATGTAAGGTGTCATTCATTATTATTTTACAATTAACAATAAAAAAACATTCATAATCAACATCTGGTTGATGATGAAATTGTTAATTTTTAAATGTGAGTGCTATTCCTTCAGCAAAAGATACTGGATTATAGTGTAAAAGCTGTCTTGCTTTATCAATTTGCAAGCCCGATCTTTTTGCCCTTTTTACAGGTTCAGGAAAACTGGCTGCATTTGCCTGTTCTATCAGAGAAGCATCCAGGTGTAATACTTCCGTTACTTTTACTGCTATTTCATAAGGGGTAAGAATATCTTTTCCTGCCAGGTGAAAATCGCCCCCTTTCTGTTGCAGCAGGATGGTTTCAATCCCTTTACAGATATCTGTTACAAATGTTGGAGTTCTTTGCTGATCACAAACTACTTTGATCTTTTTCCCTGCTTCCAGGTTTTGTTGTACCCAATGCAGGAAGCTGGGCCGCATACCCTTAAAGCAAGGGCCATAAATAAATACCGGCCTAACTATGCTATATAAAAGGCCACTTTCTTTTACCAGTTTTTCTGAAAGCAATTTAGTTTCCCCATAAAAATTCAATGGTGCAGGAATGGCATTTTCCGAATGAGGGCCATTTTCCCCAAATACAAAATCTGTTGATATATAGATAAAATGTGGCCGGAATGACTGGCTTGCGCTTAGTAAAAACTTTGTGACTCTAACATTATTCAGCAGACAGAGATCCCGGTTTTGTTCACATTCATCCGGCTTGCTCATGGCTGCATTGTGAATAACTACAGAAGGCTGGTATTTGGTTAAACATTGATCCACAGCAATTGGGTCTGTTAGTTCCAGGCTTACGTACTGAAAGATACCCGGAACCCCTATCCTGCAAAGGCCCCTGCCGGTAGCAATTACAATATATCCCTTTGCAGCAAGATATAAAGTAAGATGCTGGCCCAGAAAACCATTGGATCCGGTAATTAGAACAGTGGGCATATTTATTGTTTAAACACAGGGCTAATACCCATGTTGAATAAAATAAAGGAATAAATATTTGCCATACTTTCAATGTTTTTGGCTGTATTACTGGCTCCATGTCCTGAATTGGTATCAATCTGAATCAATACCGGATTACTGCTGGTATTTTTCTCCTGCAGGGTGGCTGCATATTTAAAAGAATGTGCAGGCACTACCCGGTCGTCATGATCAGCCGTAGTAATCAAAGTAGCCGGATAGTCAATAGCCCGTATATTATGCAAAGGTGAATACTGGTACAATACTTTAAATTCATCCGCATTATCACTGCTTCCATAATCTGCAATCCAGTTCCATCCAATGGTAAATTTCTGGAAACGGAGCATGTCCATCACCCCTACCTGTGCAATGGCTACTTTAAATAAATCAGGCCGCTGGTTTAACACTGCACCTACCAGTAAACCCCCATTACTGCCACCACGGATACTCAGATAAGCTTTACTCGTATATTTTTCCTGTATCAGATATTCTGCTGCAGCAATAAAATCATCAAATACATTTTGCTTTTTCAGTTTCATACCCGCTTCATGCCATTGCTCTCCATATTCACCACCCCCCCTTAAATTAGCAATAGCATAAATACCTCCCTGTTCCAGCCAGGGTATTAAACTGGCACTGAATGCCGGGGTTAGACTGATATTAAATCCCCCATATCCATACAGCAATGTGGGGTTCTTTCCATTTTTAAGTATCCCTTTTTTAGTTACAATGAATATAGGAATCTTTGTATGGTCCTTACTGGGATAGAACGCTTGTTCAACGGTATAATCAGTAGGGTCAAAACTTAAATCAGGTTTTTGAAAAAGGGTACTGTTGCCAGTGGCAATATCATACTTGTAGATGACTGGCGGAAAATTAAAACTGGAAAAAGTATAGAATGTAAATGCATCTTCTTTTTCCCCGCCAAAACCACCCGCACTGCCCAGTGCCGGCAGTTTAACTTCCTTTAGTAAAGTACCGGCATAATCATAAACATAAATTCGGGATGTCACATCTTTCAGGTAAGATACAAACAACCTGCCACCTGCAGTTCCCACTCCCTGTAAAGGTTCATCCTTTTCGGGAATGATCGTTTTCCAGTCTTTCTGATCCGGCTTTGCAGGGTCAAATAACATTAGTTTTTTATTTTTAGCACTTTCATTGGTTTCTATGAGTAATTGTGCTCCAATATTATCTACTGCGCTGAATTCATTTTGTCCTATTTCCTTAACCACCGGTTTAAAAGCAGGGTCATTACTCAGATTGTCTTTATACCAAAGTGCATTGCCATCCAATCCTTTTCCACGGTCGCTGATGGTAAGAAATACCATTCTTTCATCTTCACTTACAGAAACAAAATGAAAACGCTGGCCATTGTTTTTATCTTCATAAATCAGCTTGTCCTGGTTTTGAGCAGTTCCTATTGTATGAAACCAAACCTGGTGGTTTTCATTTTTGCCAGCCAGTTCTTTTCCTTTATCAGGTGCCGGATACCTGCTGTAATAAAAGCCATTCCCCTGCCAGCCGATACCGGAAAATTTAATCCAGTCCAGCTCATCAGCTAAATCCTTCCCGGTCTCCATATCCCTTACATAAAAAGTCTCCCAGTCGCTTCCCCCTTTTGAAGTGGCCCATACGGCATATTTTCCATTTTTACTCAAACTGAAAGCCATTAATCGGGTAGTACCGTCAGCAGATAAATGATTGGGGTCAATTACGGTTTCAGGGGTTCCATTCAATCCTTTCTGGCGGTATAAAACTGGCTGGTTCTGCAGGCCATCATTCTTATAGAAATAATACCAATCCCCTTTTTTCTGCGGGGCAGAATACCGTGCATAATTAATTACAGATTCGAGCCTTTTTTTAAAGCTTTCCCGGAAAGGTATTTGATCCAGGTAGGCATTGGTAACTGCATTTTCTTCCTTAACCCAGGCCTTTGTAGCATCACTGTTATCATTTTCCAGCCAGCGGTAAGGGTCGGCAACTTTTGTACCATGATAAACATCCATTGAATCTGTTTTCCGGGTAACAGGATATTGTAACTGTGCATAGTTTTCCTTCATCATAATTATCAGAATAGTCAGTAAAAACAGTTTTTTCATAAACAGTGTTGTTACATTATTAAAAAATTAAAATTTAACTTCGTATAACATACAAACTAACATCAATTTAGTTAAATTTGTTAGGATAATAACGATTGTTATAAAACGAAATTCCGAATTAAAAATCTATTGCCATGGCAAAACAAATTATTTCAGATTTACTGGGTGATAAAGCCTCTTATTTACTGGACCACCAATGTACAGCGATCGACAAATCAACACTAACATTACCGTCCCCTTCTCATTTGGATGATGTATGGATCAACAGCAACAGGAACAACCAGGTATTAAACAGCATGCATAACCTTTTCAACCACGGAAGGTTATCCGGTACCGGATATTGCAGCATTTTACCGGTTGATCAGGGTATTGAACACAGTGCCGGTGCTTCTTTTGCACCCAATCCTATTTATTTTGATCCTGAAAATATAGTGAAACTGGCTATTGAAGGCGGCTGTAATGGTGTCGCTTCCACGTATGGTGTATTAGGTATTGTAAGCCGCAAGTATGCACATAAAATTCCGTTCATTGTAAAGATTAACCATAATGAATTTTTAAGTTTACCAAACAAGTACGATCAAACTCTTTTCGGTACCATTAAAAGTGCATGGGATATGGGAGCAGTTGCAGTAGGTGCCACTATTTACTGGGGCAGTGCAGAAAGTACCAGGCAATTAAAGGAAATCGGGGAAGCTTTTGAATATGCCCATCAGCTGGGTATGGCTACCATCCTTTGGTGCTATTTAAGAAATAACGGATTTAAGGTAGACGGAGTAGATTATCATTCTGCTGCAGATCTTACCGGTCAGGCCAATCACCTGGGTGTTACCCTGCAGGCGGATATCATCAAACAAAAATTACCTACCAATAATGGAGGTTACCTGGCTACAAAGCATGGTAAAACTTCTCCATTGGTGTATGACAAACTGACTACCGATCATCCGATTGACCTTACCCGTTATCAGGTGATTAACTGTTACAGCGGAAAAGTAGGTTTAATTAACAGTGGTGGTGAAAGTAAAGGTGCCAGTGATACTGCCGAAGCAGTATATACAGCCGTAATCAACAAACGCGCAGGTGGTACCGGTCTGATCTTAGGCCGTAAAGCTTTCCAGCGCCCAATGGCTGATGGTGTTAAACTGTTGAATACCGTTCAGGACGTTTATCTTGATAATACGATCACTATAGCATAATCTGACAAGGTCAACATAAAAAATGCTCCCGGTTTTATATTCCGGGAGCATTTTTATTTAATTCAACAAGAAATTACCATTTTAAAATCTTCTTAAAATCGTATTCTTCGGGATTTTTAAAATATTTGCTGGCTTCTTCCATATCATTTTCATCCAGGTACTGAATACTGTTAAAAAATACCATTTTGGCACGCTGGCTTTCCATACTTACCATACGGGTTTTAACTTTTCCATTACCATCTTCCACATCTTTTAAAAACAGCGGAGTAATATCCCCTGCAGGGTCAGATGTAACCATACAACCGGTTAGTCCTTCATCAAATAATCTTTTCACACCAATACCCAGCAAACTGCAGTAATGCAGGTCAAATGCTATTGGCGGTATACAACGCAGTTCATAACCCATTTCAACCGGTCGGCTCTTAATATCAATACCCAGCTGTTTCAAACGAATCTGTAACAGCATATTGTAAATATGCGCCTTACTTACTGTACCCAGTTCAGGATGACCATGTTCGTCATAGGTAAACTGTATGCCGGAAGATTCAATATCCGCATCACTCATAAAATGGAAAACACCTTCACTCACGATGGCCACACCATACGGAATACCCAGTATTTTTCTTTTAATGATAGAAGAAATAATCAGGCTGGTAATCTTATCCAGAGTTAATTTAACATTATAGAACATTTCAGGGATGATGATCATAGGATAATGACAGGCAGCCCCAATCCCAAAAGCAAGGTGGCCGGCTTCACGTCCCATTGCAGATACTACAAACCAGTTACCGGATGAGCGGGCATCCTCATAAATGGTTCTGCCAATCCTCACCCCTTCCTGATTTGCACTCTGGTAACCAAAAGTAGGTTGCCCTTCCGGCAATGGAAGATCATTATCAATCGTTTTCGGAACATGAATATTCTGTATCGGAATTTTCCTTTCAGACAGGTATTTGGCAATACGGTTGGCTGTAGAAGCAGTATCATCCCCACCAATAGTCACCAATAGTTTAATACCTTTTTCAATAAAAAAATCAGGTTTAAATTCCAGGTCAGCAGGTTTATACCTGCTCATTCTTAAAATAGAACCGCCTACGCTGAATACCCGGTCGGCCATTTCAAAATCAATGTCAATCGTACTGGGATTTTCAGAAAACAGGTTACGGTACCCATCATGTAGTCCAATAACTTTATACCCATCCCTTAAAAAAACTTTAGCAACCGAACTGATAACTGTGTTAATACCCGGGGCTGGTCCGCCTCCGGCCAGTATTAAAATACTTCCTTTCATAGTTTAATTTTATAATATTTTTCCAATATGGCGTTCTAAATTTAGTTAATAAATAAACCAATCAAACAGATTCTTTATTAATTAACTGTTTTTTTTCAGAAAGAAAGCAGCTAACGGATTTCGAAAGTTTTTTGCTGAATTAAAAATGATAAAAATCATTTGTCATCATATTTGAACTTCTTATATGCTCAACACTGCTAATAATCAGTATAATTTTAAATAAACAGGAGAAAATAATTTTTATATAACAGTAAGCAGTTGCCGTTTATCGTGTATTTCATACTTTTGCAACTTATTTTAAGATGAATTAATATTTAATGATTGTTACTTTATTGAAGCTTAGCTCAATAAAGTTCAATGAAACATTAGCATTATGAGCAAAAAAAAAGTAACTAAAGTTGGTGTATTAACTTCAGGTGGTGATGCCCCGGGCATGAATGCTGCAATCCGTGCAGTGGTGCGTACCGGTTTATATTACGGATTGGATATGTATGGGGTAATGCGGGGTTATTCCGGACTATATGAAAATGATATGGTTAAAATGGATTCCCGCAGTGTTGCTAATATTATTCAGAGAGGTGGTACTATTTTAAAAACAGCCCGTTGCAAAGAGTTCTATACCCCCGAAGGAAGAGAAATAGCCTATAACCATTTAAAGAAAAAAGGAATCAATGGTTTAGTGGTCATTGGCGGGGATGGTAGTTTTAACGGTGCTCAGCGTTTCAGTAATGAATTTGATATTCCCTGTATTGGTATACCCGGTACTATTGATAAGGATATAGCAGGTACCGATTTTACCATTGGTTTTGATACAGCTGTAAATACCGCTATCCGTGCCATTGACAAGATCCGTGATACCATGGATGCACATGACCGTTTATTTATAGTGGAAGTAATGGGCCGTGATGCTGGTTATATTGCCTTGCACAGTGGTATAGGTACCGGTGCAGAACATATCCTGATTCCGGAACGCAGAACCAATTTCGATGAAATGATCAGTTCTTTAACTGAACAGGAAAAAAGAAAGAAACTGGTAAACCTGGTGGTAGTAACTGAAGGCGATGAATATGGTGGTGCTGAAGGTGTTTCCCGGATTGTAAGGGAAAAATTACCAACTGCCGATGTACGTATTGCCATTTTAGGGCATATACAACGTGGGGGCGCTCCTACTTCTATTGACCGTTATATCGCCAGCAGAATGGGTTTTCATTCCATTGAATGTTTACTGGAAGGCACTTATAACGTAATGGTGGGAATTGTTAACAATAAAATGCATTATACTCCGCTGGATAAAGCAGTGAAAGCAAAACAAAGAATCAGCGATGAATGGTTGACCATCTGTAAAGTGCTGGCTTCTTAATATTGTACTATATTTACAGCTTTAAAATAAGTTATAACCCTTTCAATCATTATCAAACAATAACAACTTTATGTCTAAAAATCTGGATAAATATTTATACAAGCAAAAGAATAAGGAAGCCGGACTGAAACATAGTCATCACAGGACAAAAATAGTGGCCACCGTTGGCCCCGCTTGCGATACCTATGAAAAAATGTTCGAACTGGTGCAGGCAGGTGTAAATGTATTCAGGTTAAATTTTTCCCATGGTACACATGAAGACAAGGGAAAAATCATTGATATTATCAGAAGAATCAATAAGGAAGACCCTTATAATATTGCTATACTGGCCGATTTACAGGGCCCTAAACTAAGGGTGGGTGAAATTGAAAACAATTGCCTGGATGTAAAAGCAGGCGATATTCTAACTTTCACCAATACCAAATGTGTGGGTACCCTGGAAAAAATATATGTTAGTTACCCCAACCTGGCAGATGATGTAAAACCAGGCAATATTATCATGATTGATGATGGTAAAATTGAAGTAAAAGTGGTAAACATCACCAAGGATAAAGATGTTCAGGTAGAAGTTACCCTGGGTGGTATTATTTCTTCTAAAAAAGGAATTAACCTGCCCGATACTAAAATTTCCCTTCCTGCACTGACAGAGAAAGACCTGGAAGACCTGGAATTTATCATTGAAAAACAATGCGATTGGGTGGCGCTGAGCTTTGTAAGAAGCGTAAAAGACCTGGTGATCCTGCGCAGTAAACTGGATGAAAAGAAAAGTAAGACCAAGATCATCGCTAAAATAGAAAAACCGGAAGCCCTGGTACATATCCGTGATATCATTGTGGAAAGTGATGGTATTATGATTGCACGTGGTGATTTGGGTGTTGAATTACCGGTAGAAAAAGTGCCATTAATCCAGCGTGAACTGATCCGTAAATGTATTCACCGTGCCAAGCCTGTAATCGTAGCCACACAGATGATGGAAAGTATGATGGACCGTGTAAAACCTAACCGCAGTGAAATTACCGACGTTGCCAATGCAGTACTGGAAGGTGCTGATGCCGTAATGCTGAGTGGTGAAACTGCAGCAGGCATGCATCCGGTACTGGTAGTAGAGACCATGCGTAAGATTATTACACAGGTAGAACAGACAGAATACCGCTATAACCGCGAAGAAGACCTGAAACCACAGCCACATTCCCCTTCTTTCTTAAGTGATGCAGTTTGTTACAATGCCTGTAAAATTGCAAAGGATGTGGATGCCAATGCCCTGGTGGGTATGACACAAAGCGGCTACACCGCCTTTATGCTGAGCAGTTACCGCCCCAAAGCACCTTTATTCATTTTTACCAAAGAGCAAACACTGATTAACCAGTTAAGCCTTAGCTGGGGTGTTAAAGCCATCTATTATGATGAAGAAAACAGCCTGGATGATATCATTGCAGACCAGATCAAAATATTGAAAGACAGGGGTTACCTGAACGATGGAGATACTGTTGTAAATACAGGAAGTACTCCGGTTCATTTACACCTGCCCACCAATATGCTTAAAATATCCAAGGTAGATTAGTATAATCACCCACCTTAATAAAAAAGATTCATCCAAAAGGTGAATCTTTTTTATTTTCACGATCTCCAAACCAAAACATATGCAAAAATTGTTCTTCCTGCTCCTGGTACTTCCTTTTGCAGGTACGGCCCAAAACCAGGATTCAGCTTACTTTGTAAACAATTATACCAAAAAAGAAGTGTACATTCCGGTAAGGGATGGCATCCGCCTGTTTACTACCCTGTATATTCCGAAAGATAAAACGGAAAAACACCCCATCCTGATGACCCGCACACCCTATTCCTGTGCACCCTACGGAGAAGCCAATTACAGCGCTCGCTATTACCGCAACCATTATAAAGCATACCTGAAAGAAAACTATATCATTGTAGTACAGGATGTGCGTGGCTGCTGGATGAGTGAAGGAAATTTTATAGATGTACGCCCCTATAACCCTGATAAAAAAACAAATACAGATATTGATGAAGCCAGTGATACCTATGATACCATCGACTGGCTGATAAAAAACATTGAAGGCAATAATGGCAATGTAGGGGTATTTGGTATTTCTTATCCCGGCTTTTATTCCTCCATGGCTGCCCTGAGTAACCACCCTGCTTTAAAAGCAGTAAGTCCGCAGGCACCGGTTACCGACTGGTTTATAGGGGATGATTTTCACCACAATGGTGCCCTGATGCTGATGGATGCTTTTTCCTTTTATAGCGGCTTTGGTAAACCACGTCCCAAACCTACCACTACCGGAACGCCTGGTTTTCAGATGCCTACAGGCGATAACTATGATTTTTATTTAAGAACAGGTGCCCTGCCAAATTTAACCAAACTGATGGGCGACAGCATTGCTTTCTGGAAAGACCTGATGAGCCATCCCACGTACGATGCCTGGTGGAAGGCCCGGAACGACCGCAATTTTGTACAGCATATATCCCCTTCAACAGCTACCCTGGAAGTAGGTGGATTATTTGATGCAGAAGATGCATTTGGTGCCCAGAACCTGTACAAAGCCATAGAAACCAAGTCTAAAAACAATAATAAACTGGTGTTGGGCCCCTGGTACCATGGCCAATGGGCCAGTACCGATGGTACCCATATGGGTAATGTACAGTTTGCCAGCAATACCTCAGAATGGTTTGGCAAAAATATTGAAGTGCCCTTTTTTAACTATTACCTGAAAGGTAAAGGAGATGCCAGTCAGATTGCAGAAGCTACCATTTTCTTCACCGGCGAAAACCAATGGCACCAGTTTGAACAATGGCCTCCTTCCAATATCAACATGAAACCGGTATACATGCAGGCTTCCCAGCAGCTTTCCTTCACAACGGGTAATCCCTCTAAAAATGGGTTTGACAGCTATACCAGCGATCCTGCCAAACCTGTTCCTTATACCGGTGAAATCCGCCCTTACAGAACCAGGGAATATATGGACGATGACCAGCGTTTTGCAGCTGCCAGGCCCGATGTACTGGTCTACAAAACAGAGGTTCTGGATAAAGACATCACACTGGCTGGGCCGCTGGTAGCCGACCTGATGGTCAGCCTCTCCTCCACCGATGCAGATTTTGTGGTAAAACTGATTGATGTTTTTCCGGACGATTTTAAATATTCCGACCATGATAATTACCTGATGAACGGTTATCAGATGCTGGTACGCGGAGAAGTGTTCCGTGGTAAATTCAGAAACAGTTTCGAAGCACCCGAAGCCTTTATACCCAATAAACCAACTGAAGTAAAATATACCTTACCGGATGTAGCCCATACCTTTAAAAAAGGCCACCGTATCATGATTCAGGTACAAAGCAGCTGGTTTCCGCTGGTGGACAGAAATCCACAGGTATTTACCGATATCTATCATGCCACCGATGCAGATTTTACCAAAGCAACCATCAAAATATACCAAAACCAGTCTAAAATTTTCTTACCTATCCTCCCATAAACAAATTGTACATGAAACAATGTTTGCTTTATTTATGCTTGCTAACCATGGCTGTTACAAAAGCTCAGACCGTTAATATTATTCCAAAGCCGGCATCTCTTGAAGTAAAACCCGGAAATTTCAGTATCTCCCCTGCTACCAGGATTGTACTGGCGGGTAGCGGACTGGAAAAAACAGCTGCTTTTTTCAATGAGTACCTGAAGAAATATTATGGCTTTCAATTGCCGGTCGTTTCAGGCTCCGCACATTGGAAGAATGTATTGGTACTGAATTATGATAAAATGGAAAACAGCATTCCAGGTGCCTATCACCTATCCATTGATAGTTCTAAAATTTATATCGGAGGCGATAATACAGCCGGTGTATTTTATGGCATCCAATCCCTTATCCGTTTATTGCCTTTCCAGCATACCAAAACCCTGCAGGTACCGCAATTGATGATTATCGATTCTGCCCGTTTTGCTTACCGGGGTGCCATGCTGGATTGTGGCCGGCATTTCTTTGATGTGGCTTTTGTGAAGAAGTATATCGATCTGCTTGCTTCCTATAAACTCAATACCTTTCACTGGCATTTAACCGAAGACCAGGGCTGGCGTATTGAAATTAAAAAATATCCCAACCTCACTAAAACAGGTGCTTTCCGCAGTGGAACCATTATTGGCAGGTATCCGGGAACCGGGAACGACAATACCCGTCATGGTGGATTCTATACCCAGGCGCAGATTAAAGAAATAGTACAATATGCAGCCAACCGCTTTATTACCGTAATACCCGAAATTGAAATGCCGGGCCATAGTTCTGCTGCACTGGCTGCTTATCCGGAATTAGGTTGTACCGGTGGCCCTTACCAGGTGCAGCAAACCTGGGGTGTTTTCAATGATGTATACTGTGCCGGTAATGAAAAAACCTTTCAGTTTCTGCAGGACGTACTGGATGAAATCATTCCGCTTTTTCCTTCCAAATATATCCATATAGGTGGGGATGAATGTCCGAAAGTGAGCTGGAAAGCTTGTCCCAAATGCCAGCAACGCATGAAGGACAATCAGCTGAAAGATGAACATGCTTTGCAGAGTTATTTTATAAGCAGAATCGAAAAATACCTCAACAGCAAGGGCAAACAAATCATTGGCTGGGATGAAATACTGGAAGGCGGACTAGCGCCAAATGCTACCGTTATGAGCTGGCGTGGGGAACAGGGAGGTATCGAAGCTGCTAAACAACACCATTTTGTGGTCATGACTCCCGGCAGTAACTGTTATTTAGATCATGCTGAAAGTAAAAAAGAAGATTCTGTAACCATTGGCGGATTCCTGCCCATTCAGAATGTATATGGTTATGAACCCGTTTCATCAAAACTAAACACTGAAGAGGGACATTATATTTTAGGTGCCCAGGCCAATGTGTGGACTGAATACATGAGTACACCTGCTAAAGTGGAATATATGGTGCTCCCCCGTCTAAGAGCCATGAGTGAAGTGCTTTGGACACCCAAAGAAAAAAAAGATTTCAGCAGTTTTGAACCCAGGTTGCTGAATGAAATGCAACGGTACGACTGGCTGCAGCTGAATTATAATAAAGCCTATATAAACGATAAACCTGCTGATTAATAAAGTTTAACCTGTTATTATTGCAAAAAACAGCAGTTAATTAATAAATTTGCATTCAAATAAGCAAAAAACAGCAATTAATGCCACAAGAAAAAACCATCATTGACCTGTCCGACAGTTTTGAAAAGATACCCGTTAAGATATTTACCACCCCCCAGGAAGGATCTGCCTTTGTAGCCCAGGAAATTGCTTCCCTGATCCGGGAAAAGCAGCGCCGCAAGGAAG
>Ga0364867_10186_pt1 | contig 24298 bp, 29 predicted proteins | sample ExccelAu500001D4_3_FD_206915 | JGI IMG/M metagenome (GOLD analysis project Ga0364867, IMG submission 206915) | Enriched cells from Trout Bog Lake Hypolimnion, Wisconsin, USA - BchlTB.Aug13.5000.01.D4 | ecosystem: Environmental > Aquatic > Freshwater > Lake > Hypolimnion/Profundal zone | place... | reverse complement strand
GATTTGCCCCGTTCGTCATAAACATAGACAAAAGGGATGTTTACCTTTTCAAGTTGGCTTTTAACACAATAAAAATAATCGGCGTTCACTTTTTGAGCCTGCCAACTGTAATATTCTAAACGCTTATCGTCAAAAGAATTTGAGCAACTATATAAATTATCTGCGTATTCATCAAGGTGCAAAAACTCAGATATTTCTACAAACGTTGTCATTAACTATAAAATTTAATCGATATAATTTCAGCGAAAATTAAAGGGACAATAATACTAAAATAATTAGCAACTACAATGCGATTTTTGCAAAGATACGAGAGTTATTAGGAATCAATAATAAAAAACTAACAAACGCAGCTTTTGTTTTAGTCAATAACAAACTCATGCAAGAATAAATAACCAGGTGATAAATAAGGCATTATCCCCTTTCCTTATATACCACCACTTCCCACCTAAAAGCCCATTTCCAGCTTATTTTGTAATTTGTTATACCGCATTGGTTTAGAAGGGCAACCAATTCGGCTTTTTTAAAGCTACGTTCAACTGAAAGCGGACCATCAAAACGGGCCATTTTGTTGGTGGTGGCAATAAGTGTTATAAGGGTAACGGCATAATAAAGTAACCAGTGGCGGTGCAAATCGGTAATAATTACGCCCTTTTTGCTACAGGCCAGCATCTTTTTTATTAGGGCCACCCATTCATCATCGGCAAAGTGGTGGGTAAATAAACTGGAATATACTATATCAAACTGATTTTCTAACAGTTTATCACTCGTCACATCACTTTTTATAAAAGTGATATTGCTGTATGCTGCGGCCTCTCGTGCGGCAAACGCAATTGCGGCAGGGGTGGCATCAACCCCCGTTAAATTTATTTCAAGCTGATTTTGACTCGCCCATTTGGCAATAGCCCTCAAGCTATCACCACCACCGCAACCCCAATCACTTATGTGATCGTTGTTTTGTATATGGAGTTTTTTGAGTGCTTTGATAATTGTTTTATGCCCGCCGAACAGCGCGTTCATTTTTTCGAGGCCTTTTAATACCGGCACTACTTCAGTTTCGGGTAAACTAAAATCGTCCATTATTTCCTTGTTCGTTGACCGTTCTTTTAAATCAATCATAAAAAACTTAGCTAAAAGGCTGTCCGTGGGTTTTGCTAATCAGGAAATCGGCCAATGGCGGAAGGGCCTTCAGTACTCGAAGACTGGCCGACGTGACCACATTATGCCCAAACATCTTTTGCAGTTGCCTGCCAGTCCACAATCGGCGGGCAAAATGATGTTCCCATTCATCGGCATAAGCCTGCTCAAGCAGTGCCCGTTTCTCCGTATTAAATTGCCCCGGTTTATAATACCGCACAATATTTTCCGACAATATTTTAGCCGAATGTATAGCCATCGTCATTCCGTTACCGCAAAGCGGGGCTATCATCCCGGCAGTATCGCCGCTCATCAGCAAATGATTTTCGACGGGTGATTTCTTCTCAAAAGATATCTCGTTAATCACCTCGGGTTTATCCAGTAAAAATTCGGCGGTATCGAAAAGCTTTTTCAGATATGGGTTTTGGCAGATGATGTTTTTCTCCAGTTCGGCCAATGTCCCGTATTTACGCAAATCGTCGCGATGGGCCATATAGCACATGCAGTAGCGGTCGGCTTCAATTTTACTTACGCCGCAATAGCCTCCTTTATAGTTGTTGAGCTGGATTAAATCATTAGGGAAGTCAGCCCGTATATGAAACTTTACCGCCAGGTAAGGGCTGCGTTTATAAAAGAAATCGCGTTTTAGTTTTTGATCAAGATTTGAGCGTTTACCAAATGAGCCAATCACCAAGGGCGATTGCAGGGTGTTTCTCGGTATACTAACTTCAAAGCCGTCGCTATTAAAGCGTATATCCTCAACTCGGGTATCCAGCATGAACTGTACACCCTCGGCGACAGCCTTTTTATAAAGATAATGATCGAAAGTATAACGGCTCAGCCCAAAACCGCCAAGGTCGAGTTTTTTAGACAGTTTTATGCCAGAGGCTGATGTTACTTCCAGTCGGTTAATGCGGGCAACATCCAATTTATTCAGGTCGATGTCGAGGCTGCTCAAAAAAGGAATCACCTCGTTCGAAATATACTCGCCGCAAACCCGGTGAAAGGGATAGGTTTTGCGCTCAATAACGGTAACCGAAAGCCCTGCCCTGTTCAACAGAATCGCGTTAAATAAACCCGCAAGGCCGCCGCCAACTATAATCACATCGTTCATTGGACTTTAACTTTTAAAATCATCCCTTCTACCGTTAAGCCGGGACCAAAGGCGAAGCTCAAAATATTCGTCTCATCTGCCGGAGCCGACACCAATATCTTCTGCAATACAAATAATATGGTAGCCGACGACATGTTCCCATACTCACGTAAGGTTTCATAGCCAAATTTATTGGCCTCCGCCGGGATAGATAACGCGGCTTCGGTGGCTTCCAAAATGCTGCGTCCCCCCGGGTGTATCGCGAAAGTGCCTATCTCATCAAAACGTAAACCAGCTTTTACTAAAAAATGATCCGTCAGGGTTTTGATGTGCTTTTTTATTTGTTTAGAAACTTTGGAGGTCAATTTCATTTCGAAACCATTGTTGCCCACATACCAGCCCATATCGTCCTTAGCTTCGGGCATAAATTCCGAATAAAAATTTTCGAGCATCAAACAGGGGCCGCCAATTTTTCTTTCGGAATGTGTTTCGACTAAAACAGCCGCCGCACCATCCGAAAACAGCGAGTTAGCCACCCAGTTATCCATATTGTCGGCTTTTTGAAAATGCAGGGTACAAAGCTCTACGCTCACTACCAATACTTTTGCCTGGTTGTCGGCCCGGCAAATATAATCGGCTACCTTGAGGGCATTGATGGAGCCATAACAGCCCATAAAATTAATGCAGGTACGTTCGGTATTGCGGTTGAGACCTAGCTTTTCAACCAGTTCGATATCGATACCCGGGGCATGCATGCCGGTGCAGCTCACCGTAATTAAATGGGTCACCGATTTTGCTATATCCTGATCAAAAAAAGAAAAACAATTTTTGGCAGCCTTTGCGGCGATATCAATAGCCGTTTGCTGATAAAGCTGCAACCTTTGGGTGGTTGTTGGAAAAGGCTCCAGATCGGCAGTTTTTTCGAAAAAGGTATTTTGAGAGGGGTTATCGAAAGCAAAATCGGGCACCACCGAAAAACGCTGATCGATACCCGAATGATCGTATATTTTTTTTAGCCGCAACGCATTATTGGCGTTCAAGCCGAAAGCGTTTACCATAAATCGATAAATCGCCAGTTGCGGAATACAATATTGCGGATTAGCGGTGCCTATAGCGCTTATGCAACTGCCCATAAATGAAGAAATAAATTATAAAGCAGTTTCACGTTTAAATTCATATTTGTTTTGTAAATGATTATGCCACGGTTCAAACTTAAAATCCCAAGCTAAACCCAACAGGGTAAGTTAAAACCATGCGTTTAAACATACGTAAAAAATAGTTCAACACGTTTTGTATTGTTTAATAATTACGTAAAAAATCGCCGTGTCGTTGCTTTTGCCTTTAATGCGTTGGTATTACTATATTAGCACATGCAATTTTTGAAACTCATTGTTCCCAGCCGCTCTGCCATCGCGCACCTGCGTTTTGTGTTTTCATTGTTTTTAATGCCGGTTTATTTATTTGCATATAGCCAATCGGTCGCAATACATGCTGATGCTGCCATGCTGGTATTTTTAATTTGGCATTTGCTGGCCTTCCCGGCGAGTAACGGCTATAACAGTTATTTTGATAAAGATGAAGAAAGTATAGGTCTTTTGGATAAACCTCCCATGGTCGACATCAGTCTGTATTACTTTTCTATAATGTTGGAAGCGGCAGGTTTTTTATTAGGTTTTTTAGTGAGCTGGCAATTTGCTTTTGCTGTACTTATATACGGCATTATGTCGAAACTATATAGCCATCCTTCAACACGGTTAAAAAAATATCCTATCATAAGTTTCTTAACTGTTTTCTTTTTCCAGGGTGCCTTTATTTATTGGACAACCTATACTGCACTCACCGGAACAAGCTTGTTTGCGGGCTGGGACCTTAATTTTGTTTTGGCAGGCTGTATTTGTTCTTGCCTTATTGGCGCATCATACCCGCTTACCCAAATTTACCAGCATGGCGAAGATGGTCGCCGCGGCGACCGCACCATTAGTATGTTATTGGGCTATAAGGGCACATTTGTATTTTCGGGCGCTATGTTTGCTACCGGGATATTACTTTCCTTTTTTTACTGGCAAAGGGTTGATAACTCCGATAATTTTTACTTCTTCCTGATGTGCGCCGCGCCAGTATTTTTGTTTTTCAACTATTGGTTTTACCTCGTAAGCGGCTCAACGGCCCATGCCAATTATAAAAATGCCATGCGCTTAAATTTTATAAGTGCCGGGTGTATGTTGTTTTATTTTGGGATGTTGGCTTATAAAAGCGGGCATTGGTTGATGTGAGGGTTTTAATATTGGCAGATCGTTTTTCTTAACGGCTTTCAACCTAATAAAATAATCGGCAAAATTTGCCATATCATTCCCAATTTTCACTTCCCTCTTTTCACAATAAATTCATTAAATTTGTTGTTATGGAAACATTGGTTATAAACGTTCCGGACGGTAAAAGCACTTTGGTGAAGCAATGGTTAAAGGAGCTCGGTGTAACTATCAAAAGTAAAACCAAAGCAAAAACAACTTTCGGACGAGATAAATAAAAGCATTAAGCCTGGTGTAAAACCAAATATTGATGAAATCATAACTGAAATAAAGGAAGTTCGGTCGAATCAATAATAGGGTTATTGTATTGGACGGCTATATTTGAGAAAATTTTAGTGGACAAACCATAATAGCAATTGGCTTTAAATTATTATTTTTGTTTTATATCATTCAAAGATGACAACGATAACCGCGAAAATACCCGACAATATAAAAGATAAGGTTAAGAAGTTTATTGAAGAACTTGGCGGCGAAGTGATTTCAGAATCTAAAATATCGAAGAAAAAAGCCATACTGAAAGAGCTGGAAAATGCTTTTACCGAAGCTAAGGAAATAAAAGAAGGCAAAAAACAAGGTTTCACTTTGGAGCAAATTCTGAGTGGCGAATAAGGTAATTACCACAGCGATTTTTGCCAGAAAAGTAAAATCTTTTTTAAGGAAATATAAATCTCTTGGTGATAGTTTACTAAATCTTCAAACTGAACTAATTAAAAATCCGAGATTGGGCGTTAGTTACGGCGCGAATATTTACAAAGTGCGCCTTGCCGACCCGTCCAAGGGAAAAGGAACAAGTGGTGGATTCCGGGTTATTACCTATTTGGTAATCGAAAATCAAGATGCCGTCACCATTCAGTTAATAACCATATTAGACAAATCTGAAGAGTCCTCCATTACAAAAGAAGATGTACTTAAGTTGATCAAAAAATGTGGCTTGTAAAGCGATGCCCAACAACTCTCTCAAAGTTCGGCTATCAAGCTCACTCCGAAACTTCTTTAAACTGGCTGTAGCCACCGATTTAAAGAAATATCGGGCAGGCTCAACCTCACATGCCAAACAATAATACAATAGCATCCACTAATTAATTTAAAACAATTTCCCCGGTTTTAACTTGGGTTAAAATTTTTGTCATTCTCGTGCTTGAAATTTGCATCATTATTTAAAATCTTAAAAATGAAGCTAAAATCTCTCTACTTCTTCCTGTTAATTGTTTTTACAACTCAACAAGTTTTCTCACAAGCACTAAAAACCGAAACGAAAATGACAAAATCTAAAACTATTGTATTTATCCATGGATTATTCGTGAACCCTGAAAGTTGGAGCGACTGGAAGGCCTACTTCGAAGCAAAAGGATATAAATGTTATACGCCCGCAAATCCTTATCACGAAGGCAATCCGGCTGATCTAAGAAAAAATATCGATCAGCGACTTGCAAAGGTCAATTTTGAAGACGTAGTAAATAATATCGCTAAGTTAATCGATACCTTACCCGAAAAGCCAATCATTATAGGGCATTCGATGGCCGGGCTGGTAGTTCAAAAGTTAATATCTATGAATAAAGCCGCTGCGGGTATTTGTATCGACGGGGCAGCCCCTGTGGGTATTGTAACCCTCAAATGGAGTTTTTGGAAAGCTAATTTACCGGCTATTAATCCATTAAAAGGAAATTCTGTATTCGTACCCACAAAGAAATGGTTCCACTATGCTTTTTGCAATACGATGACCAGGGCCGAATCTGATAAAGTTTTTGATGAAATTGCTGTACCCGAAAGCAGAAATATTCCGAGAGGAACATTGAAAAGCTTTGCGAAGATCGATTTCAAAAAATCACATAGTCCTTTGCTTATCATCGCCGGAGAAAAGGACCATATTGTGCCGGTATCGTTAAATGTAAAGAATTTCAAAGCTTATACAGACACAAGCAGTGTGATAACCTTTAAAGAGTTTGCCGGAAGGGGGCACTATATCTGCGGCGAGCCAAATTGGCAAGAAGTTGCCAGTTATGTTTATGACTGGCTAAATAAGTAACCGGATTGGGCTATTGGCACAATCGTTAACACCGCATCTTTAATTGCGATAGGTTTATCACTAAAGTTCTAATCGGATATAGTTTCCTATATTCGATTAGATAATTCAAAACATATTTGTTTTCCGATGCAAAAAAATATGATAACAGAAATTGCTACCCTAAAAAATGCATTACAAGCATTTGCCGGCCTGGATGAAGACGACTTTCTACTTTCAGCCCGGTTTTGGCATTGCAAAACCTACAAAAAGGGCGACTATTATAACCAATACAAATCGGTTTGCAGATATTTAGGCTTTATTACGAGTGGTGTTTTCAGGTCTTTTATTATAGACCAAAAAAGCATTGAAGAAAAAAATGTTTTTTTATACACCGAAAATGGGTTCGTGGTTACTTTCAAGAGTTTTATTAACCGGGTACCTTGTGATTATCACACTCAGGCCATGACGGATGCTTCTGTAATTTATATCTCTATAGATGATTTGCTAAGTTTATATAAAATGTCCCATAAATGGGAATGTTTTGGAAGGCTTTTAGCGCAAGAGGCTTTTAATGTTTCGATAGAAAGGACCGAAGGTTTTCTTTTTAAAACACCCGAAGAACGCTATCTATATTTAGTCAACCATCACCCCAAAATTTTTGACGCTATCCCTCTTTATCATATCTCATCTTATTTGGGCATCAAGGGTCCGTCGTTAAGTCGCATCCGAAAGAGAATTTCAATAAATAATGTGGATGACCGTGTTGCGACATGACAAATAAATATAACCAAAAAGTCAAAACCGCAATTTAATTTCCCCGGGCTACAAATTTGTTTATCTATCAGCAAACAAAGGTTTTATTACCGGCCATACTCTATCGGCGATAACCTTATAGCCCGCTGCCGATGGATGCAACTTGTCGGGCAAATTGAGGTTTGCGATTCCGGCAACGCCTTCTAAAAAAAACGGGACAAAGGTCATTTGATTTTTTGTTGCGAGTTTTGGATAGATATCGACAAACTGCGCCGCAAACGGGATAGGCATAAAAGGCGGAACCCGCATGCCCATCAAGGCCATTTTTACTCCGGGGTATTTCTGCTTCACTAGGTTAATCAGCAATTGCAAATTAGCGCCAGTTGTTTGCGGCGAAATGCCACGGATGATGTCATTTATGCCAAGTTCCAGCACAAAAACGTCGACGGGCTTACTGGTCCAATAATCAATTCTTTGTAAGCCGCCAACGGTGGTATCGCCGCTAAGGCCTGCGTTTGTAACCCTATAATTTAAGCCGGTGCTGGTTATTTTTTGCAATATAAGGGCCGGAAATGATTCAGTCGACGGGCTGGTCAATCCATATCCGGCTGTGAGACTATCGCCAAAAAAGAGTGCGTTTTTCATATTATTTTATACTGCTTCAATCTCCATAATCCTGTCTTCGAATTCGTCATTTGGGATAATAGACTTCTTTTTAATCCGGTTTTTGTAGGAATAAATGGTGTTAACAGAGTAGCCGAGCAGTTTTGCCACCCTGTCGTTATCGTGTATACCCATTCTGATTAAGGCAAAAATACGGTGTTCCGTGCTTAACAATTGCCCTTCGGGAATGACAATTTCGTCCTCTTTGTTAAATAAGGCGTTAAATTTTTCAATAAAACCAGGGAAAAGCCGGAGAAATACCTTGTCGAAAGTATGGAACAACAGCAGTCTCTCGTTTTCCAGATTTAAATTCTTAACGGCGGCCTGCGCATCGTCGTAGCGTTTGCTGCTTAACTTTTTATCGAGCGACTTTTGGAAACTTTCCAGCTTTTCGATGTAAATAGAATTGATATTGAAATAGTACCCTATGTATTCGTTTTTGATTTTATTGGCGGTACTTAAATTCTTGTTCAACTCTTCCAGGGCCTTATTGTTATCTACCAGCGTAATATTCGCGGCTTTAATCAATTCATCGGCGATGCGGAGTTTTTTCAACTGCTTGAAAATAATATAGGCAAAAACCAGTACAAATATTACAAGCAGGGTTATGATAAACGAATAGGTGTACAATAGCTTTTTTTGATGCTCAATCTGATCTATCCACTGCGCTTCGATAATGGGTAGAATACTGCTTATTTTTACCTGCCGCTGCAAGGCTCCATAAAACGTGGCATCGTCCATGGCTTGCTTTATGTACACATAGGCATCGGTAATATCTCCGGTTTTGTAAATAATATCTGCCAGCTTATAACTTGCCACCGTTTCTTTGGTGGCCGACTCAATATCCGAAATAGCCGCCTTTATTAATAAGTCGACTGACGCTCCTTTCGAGCCATTTGTTTCGTAAATATAACTGAGGCAGCAAGCATTTACCGCAAACTGATGGGGCGTTAACCCAGGTAGCTTCAATAAAGCGACATAAGTTTTCCTCCCTTCAACGTAATTCATTGTCCGTAAATTTTTTAGGCCTTTTAATTCGAGGAAATCAAAGGTTCCGGGCTTGCAGTAATGGAGTGCGGAGTCTATATAGGCTATTCCTCTCGGATTGTAAATAGCCGAATAATCAGCATTGCGGTCATAATCGCCCAGGTCGAAGTTGCTGCGGGCTTTTAAAAAGTAATAATCTATCTTATCGGCGGCAGGCAACGAAGTAACATTTATACCATCTAATTTTTCGAGTGTTTCCTTAAAAAGACCGGACGACAATAAGGTGAACGCCATTTTCATCTTGGCCGATGCAATTAAATAAGGGTCATTTAATAACTGGGATGTTTGTTCCAGTTTTTTGGCATAATAGTAAGATGAATCGTAACTGAAGGATTTATACTGATCGAAAAGCAATTGATAGGCAGTATATTGTTGCTTTGGTGAAGTGGCAGCGTTTAAATTAAGGTTTAAATTGGCGATAATTTCGAGCTTCTTTTTTACGAAATAATCTTTGTTAGCTATCGCGATGTTTAATTTATTTAACAGGCTGTCGGTTGCCGATTGGCTAAATGCAAAACCGATTGGTATAAAAAAACAAGCAACGAAAACCGACAGCTTTAAAAACTTCATAAATGGCAAAAAATTGGATTATTTCAAAAATTAAATTTAGCAATCTTTTGACCTTTTTTCAGCCCCCGTGTATATAAAAAACAAACGCCTGTTTTACTACGCTTTTAAAGCCAGGATTTTTGATTATTGTGAGATCATTTTTATACCTTAGTGCGCACAACCTTAGTTTCAAATCATGCGTCCTCTACTGTTTTTTGCTCTACTCATAATAATTTCCTTTCAAAGCTGCACTGAGAACACGGGTTCGTGGGAAAATGGTCAAATTTCAGCCGGGAAAAGAGAAGATTTCCACAAGCTTAATACGCAGGCTTTTAATTATCTGAAAGCAAACGACCTCATCAGTTTAAAGGACTTGTTAAGTAAAGAACTGATCGACAATACATACACCGAAAAATTAGTTGGCCAAATAAGCAATCATTTAAGCGAGGACAACTACAGCTTGTTCGACGAATACTATGTGGTTAATAAATATAAAGACCTCGATACTATACCCGCAAAAGGAACTGGCATAAACAAATACTCGTTGATTTACCCGGGTACGATGAGAGAAATGTATATCGCTTTTTTTATGCCCAAAGCCGGCAAAAGCAAATACCTTATTGCGATTACCTATGCAAAGTACGATTATGGTTGGAAAATTAGTGCACTTGATGCAGGACCATATACTATTAATGGAAAAACTGCGCCCGAGCTTTATAAACTTGCTCAGGAAGAGTATAATAAAAGTTATCTGATTGATGCCCTTAACAATATGGCTTTGTCTTACAGCTGCGTAAGGCCAACCGATATATGGATTTATCCCCAGGAGGCCGAGCTGCACGATTTTTATGTTAAATTAATAAATGATGCAAACGACAAATATAAGTTCCCTTTTATAATAAACGAGGTACCAACCAAGCCTAAAATCATAAGGGTATTTAATGAAGCTATAACCGAAGGGAGTTTTCCGGAGATATATTACCAATCGGCCATTAAATTAAAAGATACAACAGCCATAAAAAAAGAAAACGCGCTTATACAAAAAGTAATTGGTAAAATTATGCCAGGCATTGATAGGGATAAGAAGTATGTTTTATATTCTGTTTTTAATAAAATGCCCAATGGCTCAAGCAGTGTCGATCATTTTGACATCACCCAGCAGCTATTGAGTAATTGAGTTAGCATCTTATAGGGTCACGAGAACCCAACCTCTTCTGTCCCTGCACATTCGCGCTTCAGGAAGATTATCTTGCAAGCGGGTCAGAAGCCGCACTTTGCGAAAGTGTAATCCGAAATGATTTTGCAAAAAAAACGCCCTCTGTTAAGGAGGGCGCTTCACAATAATTTAATAATTTATAGTGTATTAAGCTACTTTTACATTTACTGCGTTAGGACCTTTACGGCCTTCTTCTACATCATAGCTAACAACCACGTTCTCGCGAATGTTGTCGATCAGGCCTGTGGAGTGAACAAAAATCTCGCTTCCACCATTGCTTGGTGTGATAAATCCGAACCCTTTTGCTTCATTAAAAAATTTTACTGTTCCTTGTTGCATTATATTGATATTTAATAAGTCGGCAAGGTAAGCATAAATAATGGCATATTTTTCCTTTGGTGAAAATATTTAATTTAAATTTAAAATCCAATCCTTTAAAAACCGTCGTAAAGGCTCCACCTTGTTGGCAGTATGCTAAATAGCCGCCTCACTGGTCGAAGTTTAGCGCAGCGTAAATCGTCCTAAAATGTTTTAAGCTTTCAGCCTAAAAAAATGGGTAATAAACCAGGTGGGTTCGCAAGCAGAATGCTTAAAACATTTTGGGACGAAGTAGCCTTTACCCTCGTACCTCGCCCGACATACTTCGACCAGTTAGTGATTCTCGCAGCTCGTGAATCTATTTCATTATATAATATTTTTTACTTTCTAAAGCCTTTTTGAGACCCTCATACGTCTTTAAATCGTCATCCATCGATAAGGCTAAAAATGTTTTAACTTTATTGCCGGAGTATAATAAAATATACAAATATTTTTGGCCCTGAACCGCAGCTCCTTTTTCAAAATAAATAAAATACACATTATCAACGACACTTTTGCTACTACAAATCAACCGTCTGTCTGGCAAAGAATCGCCAAAATCAAATTGGTTAAACTTTTCATTGGGATTTACTATAATGAATTTTTTAGCATAATGCCTGCCAGTATATTTTAACTGCATACTATAATAGTACCTAAGAAAAGATTTTGGTATATTCTTTTTATCAAACGATATTTTAAAGGGTGTCTGTTTAAATTTGTTGATCAAACTATCCGATCCTTGCGCAAAACAATTAAATGAAAGCAAGAGACAAATAAAAAACGGCAGAAATGATCGTTTTATCATGGCCATTTTGATGGAGTCAAACTGCTTTGGTATATTAATTTAATTTTCGTCAATAACTTTATAATTATGCTCTTTTACACTTTGCTTTAACGTAAAATAATTTCTAACTTCATTCGGAATCTGCAGCACTAATTCTTTAGTGATCTTTTTCCCGGCGTAAACTGTAATAAATAAATAGCTCCTCCATGTCATCCCCCCGACATCACAATATAGAAAGCGCATGCCATTTTCTTTCTTTTTGCTGGTAAAAATTAAACGCAGAGGTGTCAAGTTGCGATTGCAACTACACGATTTACAAAAATCCTCTTCCGGATTGGCGATATTAAAGGTATGGTGATAAGCCGTTATAAAGTGTTTTTTGAAGGCTCTCGGAATATCTTTTTTACTATAAGATAATTGAAAATTTGTGGTATCGAACATCGCTGTTGTTTCGGCACTTTTTTGGGCAAAACAAACACTGAAGTTTATTAATAAGAAACAAAAAACAGTAACCACCCTAAATATTCTAAACTTAGCTGTCACCCCACTTGGGGTCTTTGGAAGTTGCTGAATGGACCTAAAACCATTTGTCATTCGGATCTTACATTTTCGTATTCATTTACTATATATCCTTCACATCCCCCACCTTAATCCACCCCTCGTTACCGTTGGCTATGCGGACCCGCATCCAGTCGTTGTTGTTTTCTAAAATATTTACTTTGGTGCCATCGTGAACGATAAATAACGTTGCCGAACTACTTACCGGTGCATTTTTTACCGAAACGGAACCGCTGAAAACGATGGCTTGTTTGTGGGCATTGAAATAATTCATCTGTCGATCCGAAATAAACAGGCTGATGATCCCCAATGAAAACAATGAGATAGCGGTATAAAAGGAAAGTTTCTTTATGGAGACAGAATTAGTAAAAAAGTAAACCACAAGCATACCCGAAGCCAGTAAAACGAACAATACACTGAATACAGATAGCGTGCTGATTGAAAAGCCCAGGATAATTTTTTTCCACCAGTTGGCCAGGAAAAACTCCGGCACTTCATCAATTTTATCGGTGGTTTTTGAGTTGGCAAAACGGATGTTGAAGTTTATATCTTCATCTGCAGGGTTAAGTTTATGTGCCTTTTCGTAATAAAGTATCGCCAAAGGAATATCGCCACTCTTATAACTGGCATTGCCCATATTAAAATAAACCCCAGCCGATTGATACCCGTCGTTTATCAATAGCTGGTAGGTTTCCAACGCTTGTTTAAACTCACCTTTTTTGTATAAAGCGTTTCCTTTTTCGAAAAGGGTGTTGGCCTGGCCTTCTGCAAAGGTTAATATCGGGACAACCAACAGTATCAGCAGGCATAAAACCCGTTTTAAGGTGTTAAATTTCATTTTCCAAATCATTAATAATACCTTTTGCTTTTTCAAATACTTCTTGCTTTGAGATGTGCGTTACCGGGGCATACCTTGCCATTTCGCATAAATCGAGCGTATCCAACAGTTTATTTATCAATTGGCTGTCGACCTTCCGTTCCTGTAAAACAGCAGCTATTGTCTCGCGGTCGAGGTTTGCATAAAGGATATTCAGCTTGTCACTTAAATAGCCATACAAGCCTTTAAAAACATCTTCATAAAAGCCCTGTGTATTATTTGCAGTCAATTGTATTTGCGCACTGGCCAGGTGTTTCGCGGCCACTTTGCCCGCCCGTTTGTTTTTTACTTTAACCAGGTCGCTATTGTTTTTAATGTCCCATCTGCGATAAGCGTAAGCCGCACCACATAACACCGGACCAATGAACAGTAGCAAATAATACAAAACGGAACCGTAAAACAAATCATCATCCCGATAAAGGTCATCGTTACTTGTTTTAATATACCGGATGTCTTTATCCAGCAACTTTATATCCTGCTGGTTGCTGGTTGAAAACGCGGTAACATTGTTTTCTGTAGCGCCCTGCGCAACGTTAACATGAAATGCTTTGGACGACAACGACACATACCGGTTAGTAGTCGGATTAAAGTACGCGAACTTCAGCTCGCCGATGGTATAATCGCCTTTGTGGCGTGGTATCAGCAGGTAATTATATATCCGGCTGCCGGAAACCCCGTTTGCATCTTCGGTAACTGTATCGCTTATTTTGGGATCGTATTTTTCAAAGTCTTCCGGGAAAGCGGTATTCAGATTTTTCAGCAGTTTAATATTTCCGGCACCTGTCACTTTTACTTTATAATTAAGGGCATCGTTGGTTTTCAGCGAAGTTTTATCAACCGAAGCCTCGATGCTAAATTTACCAACCGCACCCGTGAACCCCTCCGGTTTTCCGGCTTCCGGCAATGGCTTTACATGAATAACCAGCGGGGTACTTTTGGCCTTATATTTCACTTCTTTGTAAGAGCCAAAAAACTGGTCCATAATATTGGTGGCTGCCACGGGCTGCTGTACTACAAAAGTCATTTCAATAGGGTCGATGGTTATGTTGCCAGCGTGCTCCGGGAATAAAATGGTTTGCTTAATATCTATTACATTATACTTAACGCCTTTGTAGGTTTCAATATGGACCTGGGGCTGCTGTTGTGTATTTTTAACATCTTCGTTCCAAAATCCGGTAAGGTCGGGTAACTTATCCAATTGGTTTTGCTCAATCTGTACACGCGTATATAATCGGTAGTTTAAAACAATTTGCTGGCCCTGGTAAACATTATTTTTATCGACAACTTCCCTCAAAAAAATCAATTTAGAAAGATCGGATGTATTTCCGGCAGACACGGTATTATCGGGTGCGTTTTGGGCTGCATTGTTTTGCGGCGCAGCCCTGCCTTTTACCACCTTTATGTGTACTGGCGTAGAATTGAGCCGGCGGCCGTTAACAACTACAGTGGCAGGGCCAATAACAAAATCACCCTCTTTGGGTGCGGCCAGCACATAACTAAAGGTAGTATTCATAGAAGTATTTCCATTAATCGATGACATACTGGTGGATTGACTGGGCCCCGCCAAAACTTCGAAACCGGAAAAAGAAGGCGGGTTAAATCCTTCCACATTGCCATTTACCGAAAAATCCACCTGGAATTGTTCGTTGGTACCCACCTCATTTCTGTTTACCGAAGCCGTAAATTTTAAATCCTGGGCAAACAATATGCTCGTCCAACATAGCAAAATGGTTAATATGTAATATTTGCGGTTCATGTATGTTATTGATGACTATCCGTCATTTGATTCAAATTTATAAAAGCCCATTTTTCATTGCGAAAACCGGGGCGGGTATTGCGGTGGGGGTTTGAAGCAATCTCATCGCTTGATAGACAACACGATGAGATTGCTTCGGTGCCCGCCTACACAGCCCCAGCGTGCACCTCGCAATGTCAACCTGATTTCCTGTGATAACCAATCACCCACCCAACTCAATCTACCACTCACCCAACCACCTACCAATCTTTGCTAATATTTAATTTGGCCCCTTTTAATTTTTTATTCTTTAATTTATCCTGGGTTTGCTTTTCGTTATTGTTTAGTGCGTCGAGCATCCGTTGGGCGTCTTCTTTTGAGAGCTGACCGGCCTGCGGTTGTTGCTGCTGGTCTTTCTTATCCTGATCTTTTTTGTCCTGGTTTTGCTTGTCCTGATCCTTTTTATCTTGGTTCTTGTTGTCTTTATTCTTATCGTCCTGGTTCTTGTTGTCTTTATTCTTGTTATCCTGGTTCTTATTATCCTTATTTTTGTTGTCTTTGTTCTGCTTTTGCTGTTGTTTTAGCTTTTCCTGTGCATAAGCCAGGTTGTAGCGTGTTTCATCGTCCTTAGGGTTATTCATCAGCGACTTTTTGTAGGCCTCAATGCTTTCTTCCAGTTTTTTATTCTGGAGGTACGAATTACCTAAATTATGGTACGCGGCAGCCGCTGTAGTTTTATTGTAATTAGGAGAAGCGGCCATTTTACTAAACTGATCACCTGCTTCCGCAAACTTCTTCTGTTTGTACAAGGCATCCCCCAAATTAAAATTACCCTCCACGGTCTGACTTTTCTTTTCTACAGATTTGCGGTAACTGGCCTCGGCTTCTTTATATTTTTTTTGCTGATAAAGATCGTTCCCCTTTTTTACATCGCCTTTTTCCTGCTGCGCAAACAGCAAACGCACCGGCAATAAAAATAACAATATGATCAATAACTTTTTCATGTGTTTTTAACCTCAAATAGTTTCAAGCCACTTAATTTCAAGTTTTTACGGTTCGAAATAAAGAATTCTACCATCAATAACAAAAATGCGATACCCAAAAAAAACTGAAAACGATCTTCGAAATTCTTGAAAGTTTTGCTGTCGTAAGTTTTTCTTTGCACCTTGTTAATTTGGTCCATTATTATATTTAAGCCGCTATTGGCGTTGGTTGCCCTAACATAAGTACCCATACCTGCGGCTGCCATTTCTTTACCCATGTTTTCATCCAACTTACTGATAACGGTATGCCCTGCACTATCAGTATGGAAACCAACTTGTTTTCCGTCCTGCACGATTGGTACTGGAGCGCCTTCGGCCGAGCCCATCCCAATTACGTTTACCATCACATCTTTATCAGCGGCATTTTTTGCGGCGGATACGGCATCGTCTTCATGATTTTCGGCATCGGTAATAATTATCATTGCCTTTCCGGTTCCGTCTTTAAAATCGAAGGATTTCATCCCTAAATCTATTGCCGAACCAATGGCCGTTCCCTGGGTAGGCACCATGCCCGTATTAATGGTATTTAAAAACAATTTAGCCGCCGAATAATCGGTAGTCATGGGCAATTGCACATAAGCTTCACCCGCGAAAACGATGATCCCGATGCGGTCACTATGCAGATTGTCGATCAACTGCGCTAAGGCTTGTTTGGCATTTTCTAAACGACTCGGGGCCATATCCTGCGAAAGCATACTGTTTGAAACATCCAGCAGTATCATTAAATCGGCACCTTTACGTTTTTCTTCTTCCATTTTCGAGCCGATTTGCGGGTCGGCAATGCCGATAATCATAAAAAAATAGGCCGTAATAAATAAGATAAACTTGAGCCATGGCCGCGAAAACGAAACCTCCGGCATCATCATCATCACCACTTTTTTATCCCCAAAGGCGGCGATGGCTTTCTTTTTCCATTTGCTTATCCAAATGAAAAGCAAAATGAAAACAGGCAAAGCGGCCAGGCCCCATAAATATTCAATATTTGCGAAACGTAACATCTTAAGTTAAAGCCCCTTTCAGTAAAGTATTTTTAAATATGAATTCCAACGTTAAAAAAAACAAAGCAATAAGCGCGAAGGGCAAAAACAGTTCGGTTTTTTTATGGTATTGCGTTACCGCGATTTTGGCCTTCTCCAGTTTATCAATCTGGTCATAAATATTTTTTAAAGTTTCGTTGTCGGTTGCCCTGAAATATTTACCGCCGGTGATGTTGGCAATTTTGGTGAGCGTACCCTCATCCACATCAACCTGCATATTTTGCAAGCGAACACTGCCGTCGGGCATCTGTACCGGAATGGGCGCAACACCACGGGTACCAATACCAACAGTATATACCCTTACATTAAATTGTTTCGCGATTTCGGCGGCGGTAAGCGGCGGAATAGAGCCCATATTGTTGGACCCATCGGTCAGCAAAATAATTACTTTGCTTTTAGCGTCGCTTTCTTTGAGTCGGTTAACCGCCGTTGCAAGCCCCATACCAATGGCGGTACCGTCGTCAATCATGCCGTTTTTTACATCCTGGTACAAATTGATCAACACATCATGATCAATTGTTAAAGGACATTGGGTAAAGCTTTCGCCGCTGAAAATCACCAAACCAATTCGATCATCCGGCCGATTTTTGATAAAATCGATGGCTATATTTTTACCGGCTTCAAGGCGGTTCGGATGAAAATCTTGGGCCAGCATACTTCCCGAAATATCCGACGCGATCATGATATCGATACCCTCGGTGGTACTATCTTGCCAGCTTAATGAGGTCTGTGGCCTTGCCAATGCCGTAATTAAAACCGTTATCGCAATGCATCGGAAAATAATGCCGAGGTGGCGATACTTTGCTGATTTGCTTTTTAAAGGCAGCAAAAAGCCCCTGCTTGTTGATACGCTTAAGGTACCCTGTAACTTTTGCGCTTGCAATATATACCAGGCAATCATTGCGGGCACCAATATCAGCAGCCAAAAAAATCCGGGCTGTGCAAATTCCAATTCTTTAAACACCTGCTTTGCCCCCTTCCTTATTCACTGGCGGTTCGATGCGTTGCGTTTTTAAAACAAAATAAACGGCATCGTCCATGCTTTTTTCATTTTCGGCCGGGATTGGTTTTTCTTTCGCGAATTTCACCAAATCGGCAAGGGTAAGTATTTGACGGAGGATTTCTTTTTCCTCTTCGGCAATCCCTTTATTTCTCAAACCAAAAAATATCTCGTCGGTGGTTTTTTCATGCGTTTTTATGGCATACCTTTTTTCGAGGTACTCACGCATGATATCACTGAGCTCGCTATGGTATAGTTTAACTTCATCCTGCTGCCAAAGCTTTTTCTCTTTTAGCTCTTTTAACTTATTGGTAGCAATAATGTGCGGTGGCAAGCCGGGCACCACTATTTGCGGCAGCGGTTTTTCCTTTACGGGACGTGTTTTGAAATACCAGATTAAACCAATAGCCAATAAAATTGCCGCTATCGCGAGTGCCACCCAATACCAGTTATCCCGCAGCCAATCGGCAAAAGTATAGGTTACCGCGAGGGGTTGTTTAATATCGTATACTCCCTTGGTGGTATCTACCTTTACGGTCGACACATATAATGTGATCTCGCTGGTTTTTATGACACCGTTACCGGTACCAAACGAAAAAGCTGGTATGGTATAAGTACCCTGATCGAAGCTGGTAATGACGTAACTTTTATCAATGGTGATACTTTTGGGGTCATTTTTATCCGCAACAGTATCGGCCTTAACGCTTTTTACTATTTGTACCTTGCTTATTATAGTATCCGTTAGCTGCGGGAAATTAACCACGGCTTTTATTGGCTGATGCACCGTTAGGTGCAGAAAAGTTTGGTCGCCAATGCGGATGGTGCTTTGTTCTATTTTAGCTTCTGCCTGTATAGTTTGCGCCCGTGCCTTCACACAAACCGCAAACAAAATAAACAACGAAACCAGGATATGATTAAAAATTCTATTTTTCATTTCGATCACTTTCTGCTTTCTCTCTTTTTGAATAATGTCATTAATGGTTTAACATACGATTCGTGTGTACCGATGTCGGCGGCATCAACGCCTGCCCTGCTGAACACTTCTTTTAACATACCGTTACGCCTTAAAGCAGTAGCCCGGAATGCGTCGCGTACTTTTTTGTCGCCGGTATTTACCCACACCACCTCGCCGGTTTCTTCGTCCTTAACGGGAATAAGACCGAGATCGGGGAACTCTTCATCGTGCTTGTCGTACAGCCTCAGCGCGATAACATCGTGCTTTTTGTTGGCCATCTTGAGCTGGGTTTCAAAAACCGGACTCATAAAGTCGGATATGACGAAGGCGGTACATTTCTTTTTTATTACGCTGGTAAAATAGCGTAAAGCTTCGCCTAAATCGGTGCCCTTATTTTCGGGTTTAAAATCAATCAGCTCCCTGATGATCATTAAAATATGACTACGCCCTTTTTTTGGCGGAATAAACTTTTCTATCTTATCACTAAAAAATATCACCCCAACCTTATCATTATTTTGTATAGCCGAAAACGCCAATACCGCGCAAATCTCAGTAGCCAGGTCTTGCTTTTGTTGTTTAATGGTTCCGAAGTTTTCCGAGCCGCTTACATCCATCAGCAGCATAACTGTCAGTTCCCGTTCTTCATCAAAAACCTTCACGTAGGGGTGGTTAAAGCGGGCGGTAACGTTCCAGTCAATAGTCCTGATCTCATCGCCGACCTGGTATTCCCTTACTTCGCTAAAAGCCATACCCCTCCCCTTAAAGGCAGAGTGGTATTCGCCCGAAAACAGGTGATTACTCAGCCCACGGGTTTTAATCTCTATCTTTCTTACCTTTTTTAGCAGTTCTTTGGTATCCATGTGTCGCGTCCTTGCCCCCTCTAAATCTCCCCCGGTAGGGGAGACTTTTGTTTTTTCTTTGTATCTAAAATCGCATTAAAGGAATGTTTTATTCCCACTTAATTGTAGCTATATAAACGCCTAAATTTAAAGTCCTCCCTACCGGGGAGGATTATTCACTTTTGTTTATTTTTTGGTGTTCATGAAGGCTCGCGCCGTATAGGAGGGGCTTTACGGTACTTCAACCGCGTTTAATATGCCCGTGATAATATTTTCGGTGGTCATGTTTTCGGCTTCCGCTTCGTAAGTTAAGCCGATACGGTGACGCAATACATCGTGGCAAATTGCCCGCACATCTTCCGGAATTACATAGCCCCTGCGTTTGATAAAGGCATAAGCCTTCGCAGCCAAAGCCAGGTTAATGCTCGCCCTTGGCGATGCGCCATAGCTGATCAAGTTTTTATACCCCTGCAATTTATATTGCTCGGGGAAACGGGTCGCGAAAACAATATCAATAATATATTGCTCAATTTTTTCGTCCATGTACACTTCCCTTACCACTTTGCGAGCCCTGATAATATCATCCGGGTGTACAATAGCGGTGGGTTTTAACATGCCTTGCGGGGCTATATTGGCGCGTACAATACGTTTTTCATCTTCCTTAGTCGGATAACCGATAACTACTTTCAGCATAAAACGGTCTACCTGTGCTTCAGGCAGTGGGTAGGTCCCCTCCTGCTCTATTGGGTTTTGGGTAGCCAGTACCAAAAACGGGTTAGGCAACGGGAAGGTAGTATCGCCAATAGTAACCTGACGCTCCTGCATGGCTTCGAGCAGGGCACTTTGCACTTTGGCAGGCGCCCGGTTGATCTCATCGGCCAAAATAAAGTTCGAGAATATAGGACCTTTACGAACTATAAATTCTTCCTTTTTCTGGTTATAGATCATGGTACCTACCAAATCGGCTGGTAACAAATCGGGGGTAAACTGTATGCGGCTAAAATCAGCCTGAATAGCTTTAGATAGCGTGTTGATAGCCAGTGTTTTTGCCAAACCGGGTACACCTTCGAGCAGGATATGCCCATCGGCCAGCAAACCGATCAGCAGGCGCTCCACCATATATTTCTGACCCACAATAACCTTGTCCATCTCCATTTTTAAAAGATCGACAAAGGCGCTTTCGCGCTGTATCATTTCATTAATGGCCCTAATATCTGTCGAATACGACGAGGTGCCCGCCACTGAGGCAGTAGAAACAGATGTTGTATTACTTTGAAATTCTTCCATAAATTTTTTTCTTTCCGGGATGCAAACTTAATAAGAACCAAATTTTTTTTGTTAAAAAATCAGGGGTCTAATTTGTTAAAATTTGTTAAATGTAGGGAATTGGGTAGTGGGATGGTGGGGTTTTGGTTTATTGGGGGTGAAACTGAGTTTTGTCGCAAACAGATGGCACAGTTTTATAACAAATATATTCTGGTGAATGGTATCGCTACAAAACCTTTTGGATTACATACGCCGAGCCTTTATAAGGGCCTTATATTATATTTAGGGAAAGCAAGTCAATGGTAAGTAATTATCTGGATACACGGCAGTGTTTTTGCATACCAATAATATAAAAATTGCTTGAGAAAAAAGCAAAAGATACAAAACCAAAGCTTAACTTTATAAAGATATTTTACTTCTTCGATAAACCAAACCAAATGCGCAACGTATTCCTAACTTTTTTGATTCTGGTACTTGGTATCCCGGCAATTTGCACCTCACAAGTAAAGGTTATACATGCAACAAAAGAAGACGATAAAATCATGGATTTGGTCCTTATGTTACCCGAGGTGCGAAATGCTGATAATTATGTCAGACGGGGCACAAAGGACAAACGGCATCTTTTCACGTATGTGAAAAGTGAGCCATCTAATGATAACAATTTCTATGAAGTAGTAGTTGCAGAAGATAACGGCTATGCGTACCATACTCATTTCATTTTTTTGGTTAACGCTAAGACTTATGCCGTTTTATATCAGGATAATGTAACCGATAAACTTATTCCTTTAAAACAATGCAGCAAGCGCCTTTTTAAAGAATATCCAAAAAAGGGTTAAAAAAAGGCATTCTGTTCCTAACATCAGGACGGCGTTTATTTGGACGAATACGACTCTATTATGAGATGGCTAAAATATTAGGACAGGAAATAGGCATCATTTTTCCTTTTCTTTTGTTATTTTTGAGTTTATTGATGAACACCGATGGATTACCCTGAGTATATTAACGACCTTCTTAAACCTAAAATCACAGAAAAGGAAGTTGTGCTTGATTTATTCGCTGGTTGCGGGGGATTGTCTTTGGGTTTTGAATCAGCAGGCTACGAAACCATCGGTTTTGAAATGGATACATCAGCTTCTAACACCTACAATAAAAACTTAATCGGAAATTGTTATCCAATTAAACTTGACGTTGGTTTTGAATACCCAAAAGCCGAAATAGTTATTGGTGGTCCACCATGTCAGCCCTTCAGTGTTGGTGGGAACCAAAGAGGAATAGAGGACTCGCGGGATGGTTTTCCGATTTTTATTGATGCAGTAAAAAAATTGGAACCCAAAGTTTTTATGTTTGAAAATGTGAGGGGGCTTTTGTACTCAAATAAATGGTATTTTGAGTTGGTTTTAAAAGAGCTTAGAAAACTTGGTTATGTTATCAGCTACAGATTGCTTAATGCCGTGAGTTATGGAGTGCCTCAAAACAGGGAAAGGTTGTTTGTAATCGGACACCGGACAAAATTTGAATTTCCAAAATCGGGCCTAAAAAAATCAACGGTTGGGGAAGCTATCGGCGACCTCATGTATGCATTTTCTGACGAAAGCAAATTTTTAACACCGTCTATGGATCAATACATTGCCAAGTATGAAAAAGCATCCTCATGTATTAATCCAAGGGATCTCTATCCCGACAAGCCGGCACGTACGCTTACTTGCCGTAACCTGGCCGGTGCAACCGGGGATATGCAACGAGTACGGTTACAGGATGGTAGAAGAAGACGCATTACAATTAATGAAGCTGCAAGATTACAAAGCTTCCCTGATTGGTTTGAATTTACCGGCAATGAAACCGCAAAGTATAATCAAATCGGCAACGCAGTTCCCCCTCTTTTAGCAAGGCACTTAGCTTTGGCAATCAAAACTTGCTATAATTCTAAAGAAGTTTATAGTGCCGAACATATTAACCATACTATTATTCAAAACGAAGTCCTAACCTTATTTTAAGTGATGGAAGATTATTTGCCTAAGAGCAAAAAGGCCCAAAATGTCAAACAAGTAATAAATGAAGCATTAGATATTTTGTTTCAGGCGGGTATCCCTTTTGCAGGAAAAAGCAGCCGGGCCCTCGAAAAAATGGCTATGGCCTTCTTAGCGGTATCTGGCGTTTCAGATGATTGGAATACAGCTAAGGGATCTTCTGAAAATAGACGGCTTAAAACGAGAGAAATTATTATTTTCATAAATGAAAATTTTGAGGAAAATATTTCATCCGGCTCCTACGATGACATCCGCAGAAAAGATTTGAAGTTACCTGTCGTTGCCTTGCTAATTATAAATAGTGGGGATAAAGGTCGTGCAACCAATGACCCGACAAGAGGTTATTCATTGGACGCAGGGTTTGAAAGACTTATAGTTGCCTATAAAACAAATAATTGGAATGATGCTTTAAGGGAATTTTTAAGCGGACGGCAAACTCTTATCGAGCTGCTTGCAAGGAAAAGAGATTTTGATCTTATTCCCGTTATGCTTCCAGGAAATAAGCCTATCGTATTAACTCTTGGCGAACACAATTATCTACAAAAATCGATAGTTGAGAATTTTCTTCCCAGATTTGGCAAGGATTGCGAAGTGTTTTATATAGGCGATACCTCCAATAAATCGCTACATTTGGAAAAGGACGCTTTAAAAGATTTAAATTTCTTTGAGCTTTCCCACGATGAACTCCCTGATATTATCGCTTATAACAAAACGAAAAACTGGCTTTACCTTATTGAGGCGGTACATAGTTCAGGCCCAATAAGTGAAGTGCGTTTACATGAGCTTAAACTGCTGCTCAAAGATTGTCCTGCGGAATTAATTTTTGTAACAGCATTCCTTAATCGTGAGAGCTTCCGAAAATGTTCTTCGCAAATTGCCTGGGAAACGGAAGTCTGGATTGCCGACAACCCGGACCATTTAATTCATTTTAATGGGCACAAATTTTTAGGACCTTTTTAATTTTTCAAATTCAAAAAACCATCAAATAAACCTTATATGTTCGGAATAAAACACATCAAATTCGACTCCATGACTTACGTTCTTCATTTCA
>Ga0364867_10405_pt1 | contig 24411 bp, 13 predicted proteins | sample ExccelAu500001D4_3_FD_206915 | JGI IMG/M metagenome (GOLD analysis project Ga0364867, IMG submission 206915) | Enriched cells from Trout Bog Lake Hypolimnion, Wisconsin, USA - BchlTB.Aug13.5000.01.D4 | ecosystem: Environmental > Aquatic > Freshwater > Lake > Hypolimnion/Profundal zone | place... | reverse complement strand
ATGGAGTTTGGATCGGACCTTTTGAGAATATGACGTTTGTCATTCAATATTGTCAAAGAATTGATATCACTTTAGTCGAACATAGTTGTATTGAAAAATAATTACCTTAACCATATGCCCTTATTATGAAAAGATTAATTACTCCATTTTGCGTGTTTTTTTCTATTTTCCTTACAGCTCAAATTCCTTCTTATGTTCCGACAAATGGTTTGGTCGGATGGTATACATTTACTGGGAATGTGAATGATTCCAGTGGGAATGCAAATAACGGAATAAATTATGGTGCAACGTTAACCGAGGATAGGTTTGGAAATCCGAATTGCGCATACTTTTTTAACGGAATAAATGCATTTATTCAAGTTAATCAAATTTCTATAACAGGATCATCACCGAGAACTATTAGCTACTGGTATGAACAGGATTCTCTCCTTCCAACAGTCGAAGTATCTTGGGGCCCAAACATTGAGGGTGAACGATTTGATTGTGCGGTTAACTATCAAGACTCTGGCGTCTCTCCAGGGCTATCAAATGCGGCTATAACATATAAATATCTCCCAAATAGCAATTTAAAGTCTTGGAACTTTTTTTGCTTCGTTGTCCCAAATATGCAAAATCCAACACTTGCTGATGTTCTTGTATATCAGAATGGAGTCAACATTACTAACAGCGTAATTAATCAGAATCCCAGTACAGGAATAAATACATCATCTGGTTACCCACTTTTTTTTGGAAAAACCTCTACAGTTGGTGGAGAAGCATATGCATATGGAAAATTGGATGATATTGGTTTATGGAATCGAGCTCTAACACAAAATGAGATTACTTCTTTATATAATGCTAGTTCGACAGAAATTTTGAACCCAAGGACCAATAGTGACATTACGATTTATCCAAACCCTTCTCATGACCGCTTGGAAATTAATGTTGAAAATTTTATGACCAAGACTGGGGTTAGTATGAAAATAACTAATGGACTAGGCCAAATCGTTTATAATAAACCTCTTAATCAGCAGTTAATTAATGTAACTGTATCAGATTGGACAGGTAAAGGAGTTTACCTTTTATCCATACTTGATGAAAAAAACCAGGTAGTGATCTCTAAAGAAATAATTGTTCAGTAAAGTGGAGGCATAGTTGGCTTTAGTGCAGATACTTTAGTTAGCTGGCTTAAGCCATTAAAACCTTTTACAGAACAAAAAACGGCACAAAGTTTTGAAGAACTAAGCAAAGAAAGGGAAGCATTGAGATTTGAAGCAATAGTATTTATTTTCGTTTTAATCATTTTATTGCTAATGTTCCTTGCTAGCATGGCAAGAGTTGTAACAATTGATAAAATCGCAGTAGCGTTTGAACAAGATATCAATGGATTAAGGCCATTCATCGGCGAAATTAAATATATTGAGTTTAAAAGTAAATGGGTGATGATGCAAACACTTGAAGAGTGGAAAATAATCAATGATGAAATCGAGAATTTAAAAACGCAAAATAATTTAAAGTTTAATAATTGAAATCCCCCACCTCATCTCGTCTCCTGCCTTTCAGTTTGGGCAGCCTTATAAATGTAACCAGTTGCCACATTTATAAGGCTTGCATTTTTCCACCCCCAACTGGTCGAAGCCTCCTCCCTTCGACCTGCTAAACCCGTAGTCTCCGGACTACGAGTATTTCCAACTCATATCTCGCATCAAGATCCCTCCTGCCGTCGGGATGACAAACGGAAAAAGAGACTTTGATAATGAAGAGAGACGGCAACGTCAGGTTAGAAAAACAAAAAAAACGCGCTTGTCATCCTGAACGAACTAGTGAAGGATCTTAACGTGCCATAACGAATGCCTGCGGGTAGAACACACGACCGGACCTTTTGAGGTTTCGAACACCTCTCGCAGTTTTAATCCCCAACTGGGCGAAGCGTCCTCGCTTCGCCCTACCAAGCCCGTAGTCTCCAGACTACGAGTATTTCCAACTCATATCTCGGATCAAAATCCCTCTTTCCGTCGGGACAAACGCTAAACATAGGTGTCAGGCACTTCGGCAAGGCACATAGCCAGGCCTAAGTGTCAGGCACCTCCGTCGTGTAAAATGGCGCACTGTCGAAAGGCCAAAACACAAAATCAGCTTTTGAACCGCAGCCATTCATCCATCAGACACCGCATCCGTAAAGATACTCTCCACCCCCTACCCCCGCCGGCGGGGGACACACTTCATTTTTCTTCGCTTCGCTTGAAAAATGAAGTTCAAAATTTAAGCTTAAGAACAGGTATGCCGGCCGGGTCGCTCAATAACCTTTAAAGGCGCAATGCTTGCAGCGTTTTTTTCTGCCCAGCTGAGGTGAGTAGGTGGTTAGACACAACCATGCCACCAAAAGGCATTAACAGTTATAAGGGTATTTGAATTTCAACCAAAGTACCAAGCGGCTCATGAAGGTTGTCATACAGGTCAATCACATTTACCTTGCCACCGGGCAGACCATTCATTTTTGATAAGCGCTCCTGCGTAACTTCCAAACCTAAGGATTGATGTGGTGTTAATTGAGCCGACGAGTTTAATGCCCCGGACTTCACCCGGCCCACCCCGTTGTCACGGATACTTACCTTTAGCGTTGCATCGTTTTCCATTTCCAGTGTAATGGATAAAACTCCCGCTTTCTTACCGGGATGCATGCCATGAATAATTGCGTTTTCGACGAAAGGCTGTATGATCATGGGTGGAATTTCTACTTCGCGTTTATCAATCGAGGGGTCGCAGATAATGGTATAAGAAAATGGATTTTCAAATCGCAAGGCTTCTAACTGTATATAATGCTCTAAAGCCTCCAGGTCCCTTTCAATACTTACGTGCAATTTCCTTGAGTTCTCCAATACAAGCCTTATAAGTTTTGCAAAGCTAACCAGATAATCGGTGGCCTTTTCAGGGTCACTTTTCCAGATATAGCGTTGAATCGCGTTGAGTGAATTGAACACAAAATGCGGATTCATCTGAGCCTGAAGTGCTGTTCTTTTTAACTCTGATAACTGGTTGCCAAGCAGCTGCTCACTTCTTTCCTTCTCAAATTTAAGGCCTTCGAGTGCATTTTTTAATTCCACATTGCGCAGGCGCTCAATTTCAGCTTCTTTCTCTTTCTTTTCCAATTCAAAACTGAATTGAAGTGCGGCCACCTTTTGTGTATTCTCGAACTTTGCCAATTCATCCTTCCCCACCATCAGCTTTTCCAGAAAATCCAGCGCCTCTGTTTTATTACCACCAGCCTTGTTGGTGAGATAGAGTCCTTCCAGCGAACCTAATTTTAATGTATAGATATTGTTAGTGGCCGAGAGCTCATAAGCCCATGTATAATACTGTTTCGCTTTGTCGATCTGCCCGAGATTAAGAAACAATTTCCCCAGCCCGTTAAAACAAATGCACTCTGTTGTAAACTCCTCTTTAGCCTCAATTAACTGAAGCGCTTTCTGAAAGTGATTTTCTGTCGAGGAATAATCTCCTTCTTCAAAACTCGCTTCGCCCCGGTAGTAATAACTATTGGCCACGCGGTTGGTCCACCCCAGTTGCCCAAAGAGCTCAATAGCTTTTGAGAAATTCTCCTGCGACCTTTCAAAATCAAGCAGCTTTCCATATATCCGGCCGAGATTATGATAGCTGAATGCAGCACCCTCAACATCATTGATCTCCATCACCTTCTGCAACGAGCGCTGCTGAAAGGCAAGCGCATCATCATATTGCTCAAGATCAATGTAAATATTGGCTATGCTATGTAAAACGACACCAACATTGAAATTATCATTTAGTCGCTCAAATAATTGAAGGGCGCGCAGATTATATGCCAGGCCATTTTGCAAATCACCGATGTAGGTGTAACCATCACCTACCGAATTAGTAACCCGGGCAAGACCGGCCTCGTTACCTGTTTGCATATAAATCTCCAGGGCCTTTAAATGTTGAAGCAGGCTATTAAAAACATTATCGATCCGCTCCTCAGCCCATCCCAGAACATGATACATATGCGCTTCAACGTCACGGTAAGGGGTTTGTTGAATGAGTGGCAAGCTTTCCTTTAAGACAGCTATTGATTCATTGTATTTACAACCATGATACAGGGCAATTCCGATATTGGCCCTGGCTTTGGCGTGCGCATTGAAATAATTAATGCTAAGAGCTTTATCGGATAAATGCTGCAGCCCGGGTATGGCATCAAGACCGCCGCGATCTTTAACTTTATCAAGCTCCCTGAATATCTCATCAATGATAGTGACAAGAGCCGACTCATCGGTCTCATGATATAATTTTTGAAAAAGCTCCCCGGTGTAATTGTCAGTTATCATCTATTCATATGACCATGTATGTAAATCAATCTATAGCAATGGCACCACCGCCCTTAAAACCGGTTGATAGTTGCGCTAATTTATAGAAATCACTGACAAATATCGCGAAATACAATATATAACTTAACAATCCGGGGTCTTTTCTGTCTCTTGTAGTGTAACCCTGTCCATCCATTTTATAACCATAAAAAAGATGAAGCCATACATGATCACCACGTAAATGAGCGAGTGATTGATGTCGAAAAACCAGGGCGCAAAATAAACCCAGGCAAGTGATAGCAGAACGAGACGAATGATATTGAGTAATACAATTCCCGCAAGGCCAATGGCAATAAAAAGTAGTTTGTCTTTAAGTTTCCCTCTAAAAAAAAGAACAGAACCGGCAAACACAACCATGGCCGGTATGGCCAGGCAATGATATTGCACCCATACCTGCTTATTACTTTCTATGAGGTTAATATTGATACCATGCGCGTTCACAAACATGCCGAATGATGAAAGGATAAAGCTGGTGGCGGTGGCATACCAGCTTCCTAACCGGTAGATCATTTGGTCCCAGAAAAGATGGAGCGGTGTGCCGGGCACCTTAGCGAAACGGTCAAATAGTTTCCATACCAGGTAAACCGCTGCAATTTTCAGCGGAACCAGGTATTGCTCCTGCAACAGCGGCTGTATCCTGGTCTTTATCCAACTCATGAATGCTTTTTACGGGGCTATTTTAAAAAAACGCGAATGAGTATAATAGCAAAGATCAAACACCCCGACAGCGCCAGGTTAGATACAGGCTCGCCCGGGTAACGCCGCGAACTTCTCCTGGTAAGCGCTTTGGAATTGGTATACATTAAGCCCGGTAACCACAAACAGGTATGTATAAAAAATACAATAAAAAAAGCGAATGAACCGGGATATGCCGCCAAAAATGAAATGCCCAACACTAAAACAACAGGATACAGAAATGAAACCTTTACAATTTCTTTGCTGTCCCTGTCCTTCTTTACAGTGATTGACCGGGGAGATAATTTTATCAGAAACTGCGAGCAAACCAGGCCCATGACAAGGTTGATGGTGACGGCCAGCAATATAAATGCGATGGCCCAATAAAATGCCAGGTGAAACCAGGTAACCACTACAGCAAAGCCCTGAAAAGTTGAAAACGGCGCCGATAGCCCGGGCACCGGTGCAAGGCTCATGAGCGTGGTACCCAAAACCGTGCTGAAAACCGATACCCAGAACAGGAACCACTTCAGGCGACTTACTTCGCCCCGGTTAAAGACCTGTACTGCCATTAAAAAAACACCCAAAAAAATAAAGAACAGCGCAGGTAGTGCATACAATACCATAACCCGCGCACTACTCCAGTACCTGGAGGATTGCGGCAGAGAATCTACCTTACCAAAGTGGATACGTGTATCATACCCCAGTTTGTAGCTCATAGCCCCCATTAAAAGCTGGTACAGCAAAACAACGCTGATAAAAGCCAACACGGCAAAAAACATCCAGTTCAAAAAATTGCCAAAGGCTTTTTTCGAAATAGCGTGTTGCGTGCCTGTAATTTCCAATGAGTCTGCCATAGTAAAAAAAAACCTGCTGTTTTATGCAAACAGCAGGCCTTCAATAAATAAGTTGTTATTTTTTCTTCTGTGCCTTCAGTTTAAGATGCGCATACCCGGCAGCGCCTGCAAGCAGCATGATCGCGGCACCGTCGATGGGGGCTCCGGTTCCTGAAGGCGGGTTGCCTCCTTGTCCCTGTCCACCACCAACTCCTCCCCCGTTGGGCTGAGCAAAAAGTGATGCTGAAGAAAAAGTGATGATCAAAACCAACAGTGCTTTACTAAAAAATCCTCTTATATCCATGGCTGCATTTTTAAATGATCTTAAATGGTAAGCTTGTTTATTTATTTGTGATCAAAACTTTTGAAACCGTAACATGGTCGCCCTCGGTAACTTTTACGATAGCATACCACATTTCGCTACCACCAAGATCGAAGTTCAGTTCAGGGCTTTGAGTAGTGAACTCAGTTAAATTCTGGCCCAACACATTGGTTACTGTTATGCTGGCCGGCAGAGCGTTTGAGCGCTGAACAAATACTTTGTTTCCGTTTGAATAAATACGGGTAAGCTCATCGGTTGTGTTATTGATACCTGTAAGCGTGGCCGGTTTAAATACCACAGCATATCTGCCGCTATATGTTACACCACCCAAAAGATTCAATTGAATAGCGCCTGCCGAAAGATCAGTAAGTGTGTTCGTTTCAGCATCTTGCAAATAAGCGGTCAAACCGGGTACATTAAGCGCAGTGGCAGTTAAGTTATATACACCGGTATCGGCAGCCATAATGATCAAAGGCAATACAGTTTGTTCTGAAACCGAATCCATTACATTGATGGCATATTCCTTACCCAGGATATTGTAGCTCATATAAACAGTGCTGCCTGCCACCATTTTGGCACCATCATAACCGGGGTCGTAACCGCTGGTTGCATTTGCATCAGTATACGTTACTACTTCGTCGCTGTTAACATCATTGCCTAGTACCAATCTTACTTCATTGTCAAGAAGATGAGATGGCCCATAAAAGCCCGAAGGGGTTGTTGCGCGCACGGTATTATTCATATTCACCGTTGCGCTTGCTCCGACCTTTACAAAAAATCCTTCTCCGGAAGTAATAGCGTTGCCGGCACCGTTAACACCGGTTACACCGTTGTGCGAACCCCAGCTGCCTGCATATTGGCCGGTAGTGTGGAACACATAATAACTTCCATCGGTAATGCCGCTATTCAGGGCCTTCACCGCGCTCCAGCTGATAGGCGAAGGGTATGGGTTGCCGATAAAGTTCCATCCGTCAGATGCCGTGGTGGCTGTCGAGGTCTTTGTAACCGGTATGCTTTGAGCGCCGTTATAAGGAGTACCGGTAAAACTCAAAGTATAAGGGCTTGCGTTATAGGTGCGTATGGCAATTCCCCTCATAGGGGTAAGCTGATTCGAGAAGCCGGTATAACTCACCCAACCTTCATAATAGTTACCGGTAACCAGGTTCAGCGATTCATCATATACCTGAACGTTAGGATAAGGACTGTAATTATACCAGCAGTCAACCGCGTTCTGACCAAATATGCTGATAGCGCCCGCCAGGTCAGACACATTGGTATTCACAGGCGAGCTGATATCCCTGTATCCGTCCGATGTATTTGAAATATATCTTTCTACAGTAAGCAAACCGCTGTAGGTCCCCAAAGCAACCGAAGTAAAGTTATCGAGGTAAGCCGTGCCTGCTGCATTCGATTTAAGTTTAACCTGGCCTGCAGGTGCAAATGTTCCTCCAAGTGTTTGCAATACTTTATAGGCATCCAATTCGCCGCCGCCGTTCACGGCAAACCCGAAGTTACCGGTTCCGCCGATTCCAATTTTCACTGTATTGGCACTCAGCAGGCCGCCGCTTCCTACAACAATACCGGGTGTTCCGATAGCTGTTGCATTCGCAAATCCAAATACCGTATCAACACCGGTAACCGTTCCGTTAATGGTATAAAGACCACCACGGTTGCTGGTAGCCCCGGCCACACCGTTCACAGATATATCGCCCAGGCCTTCAAAATTCATGGTCTTTCCGGTATTTACCGTAACGTTGAAGGTAGTGCCGGCTGTATTGTTATACAGACTGCTCGAACCACCCCACCATAAATTAATGTTGGCATCAACAATAATATTAGCGGTTGTGATACCTGACGTAGTAACGTTTCTCATTCTTTGAATATGAATAGTTCCCGCACCGCTTACGGTTGAAGCCGCACCGGTAAAATTCAATCCCACGCTATCGGTGCCGCCGCTAACACCTAATTGTCCGTCAACAGTAAGGTTATTATTCACATTGATGTAGTAAGGAGTGCCAACATTGTTGTGAAGGCCTTTCAATGTTGCGCCTGTTTGAACGGTCAGATTCTGCGATTTAATTTCCTGAGACAAGCCTGTCGTTACAGTATGCCCGGTTTGAATGATGACATCAACGGCAGAAGAAAATCCACCTAAAGCCGTAATGGTTTGAGGGGTGCCGTTAGGAAGGAACGACCAGATAGCATCGCTGCCTGCCTTACCGCTGGCCTGGCTATAAACAGCCGATAATACACCGGTGCCCGTAACCGCAACATTCTGAGTTGCAGCACCAGAGGCAACAGTTATATTTCCGTTATCAGCACCAGGTGCTACCGGAGAGAACCGCACATAAATAACCGTAGCCGACAGTATGCCTCCCGCAGTATTTAAAGTAAGTGCACCGGTTTGAAATCCCGAACCGGATGTTAAGGATACCTGGTAGCCGGTAAGCGGAGTAATGACCACGGTAGGGTCAAGACTTGAACCGGATACCGTAAAGTGTTGCTCAGCCGTTGAACTTCCAACAGCTATGCTGCCAAATGCCCCGTTAAATCCTGACTGGTCAACAATAAGATTTGATGAGCCGGGAACTATTTCTCCGGTAGGCAGAATCACTGCTCCCGGGTTATAACCGGTAAAAGTGATCTGCAATAATTGTTGTGCAGTTAAGCCGGCCGTATTGCCCGAATCAACAAAAAGCTGACCGGCAGTACCCGAACCACCCGCAGGGCCGGCCCAGTTATTAACGGTAAGTATTTTACCGGTGGCCCAGGTAGCCGCGCTGCTGTTGGCAAAAATTAAATGATGTGAGCCGGTGCCGAATTCGATAGCGCTGTTATCTGAAAGGGAAAGAGCACCCAGTGTTTCGCCGTGCGCGTTTCCGATGGCTTCCACAGTGCTAAGGGTACCGCCTGCTAAAATAACAGGGCAGTTATCGGCAATTTTGTTGCCACTTCCGTTGATAGTTAGTTTACCCGCGTTAATGGTAAGGCCGGTGGTAAAAGTATTTGCACCGGTTAAAGTAAGCGTTCCGCTTCCGTTTTTTACCAGCGCAATATGGTAGTTGGTACCGTCGGTTATTGGCAACCCGAAAGTGCCGCCATAAGTTTGATTGACCGTAAGGGTATTCGAACCGCTACCGGTTGCAAGCCCGTTAGTTATAGAGCCATTTGCACTGGTGTTGACTGAAGCGAGGCTGCCGGTGGTAAGATTGTGCCCGTTAAGATCGAGATTGCCACAGCCCAGTGGCGAACCACCCTCTACAAACCAAAGTGAATTAGCCGGAATGGCATTGTCAACGCCAAGCTTAACCTTACCGCCCGAAGCCATGGTAAATACGGTAGTACCGGTATAATTATTAGCAGCATTTAAGGTTACCGTGCCGGCTCCCCCGCTACTGCCTGCTGCGAACACAACTTTTGCACTGCCCGATATCTGACCTGAAACTGTCATGCTGTTACCACTGGTTGCACCTATCATAGTTGATTGATTGCTATTATTGGTGATGCTACCGGTAACACTGGTGCTGCCTGCCGTAGCCGCTAATCCTGCAAATGCAGAGGTATCTCCGGTTCCGTTGATAATGACCGGAACTGAGATAACTTCAGAAGACGTTGCCAGGTTGATGCGCGAATTATTGGTGCCCGTTTGAGCCCCCTGAATCGTGAGTGTCGCGCCTGTTCCGCCGCTTACACTGCCTATCGAAATGGTGCGGTTGGCAGTTTGTGTCGATTCAACCAGGTTAAGATTTACGCCGTTATCCAGGGTCACTGTTCCACCTATCACCTCAGTTCCGGTGCCGGAACCGGTAATGACATAACCGGTTGTTTGAACCTCTGTATTGACCGGGCTAACTGTTCCGCCACTGGTAATAGTGATAGTGCCGGCCGTTCCGCCCAGTACCGCTTTATTATTATTCACCCAGTTAGATGCTGTTCCGGGATTGGTAGGTGCAACCCATGCGTTGGCAGTGGTCCAGGTATTGGTACCGCCATTGGCTGTAGTACCGCCGGGGTTGCCGCCGTTCCAGTAATAAACCGGAGCAGCTGTAGTAAATGTATCAGGATTGAGCGTAGACGCGGCTACATCGTAATTAGCCGTTGCACCCGAGCCGTTATATTCGTATACTTCGACACTGTAGGTTGTGTTGCCCGAAAGCCCCGTGATATTGACGCTAGTTCCTGTTCCGTCATAAACCACATAATTACCGGTACCTGTTATAGCGGCAGAAGCAATATTGGTATTGGCCGCATAGCTGTTTCCATCAGCCGGGACAACCACAGCGGTTGCGTTCGGGCGTATAACAACAATACGTGCCGAACCATTACCGTTGGCCCATGTAGCAGTTACTGCATTGGGCAATACAGACGAGAAAGTAACATTTGTTGCCTGTAAAGTTGGTTCAGCTGCCACAACAAAACCACTCAGGGCATCTGTCGGCGGGCTGCTAACGTTACCACCCGAAATAGTAACCGTGCCACTTACCGAGCCCAAAGACGCGGTATCCGTAATGCGGGCATAAATAGTAGTATTAGACAAGGTAGGCGCGTTGTAAGTCGGAGTTGAACCGCTTATCAGCGTAACCTGGTTTGAAAACGAAATGTTGTCGGTAGACAACTCATAATTAGCAGGCGCTGTCAATACTATATTCGAAGCATCAAGGTTGTTTCCGGCAAGCACAAATGATTGTGAGGGAGAAGCAACACCTGCTGTTGTGGTAAAGCCTGTTAAAGATGCACTAGCCTGGCCGTTAATCGTTAATACAGGGGTTGGGGGAGTATATTTCAGATCAATTTCTTTTCCGTTTGCCACCACCGACAGAGAGCCGGTATATGCCGGAAAACCTGTAGGAGTTATGTTGAATACTGCAGCCGGATCGATAGAAACACCGGTTGCACTGGATGCGATTTTCCAGGTATAACCTGATGAGCTGTTGAAACCTGTGATACCTGCGCCATTTAAATTAATAGTATAGGTACCGGCAAGTATAGTTATAGCAGCCGTGCTGCTATCGAGATCCCAGTTAGTGCCCGCGTTGCCGGCGGCAGGTAAGGTGCTTATATCTAAAGTATAAGAAGCGCCGGTACTCCATGTTTGGGCGCCGGTAGTAAATGTTCCGAACACTCCGCTGCCGGTGGTTCCGGGAGAAATTGCACCACTTAAACTTACACTGCCATTGGCAATGCCGGTGCCGCCTATAGTAGCGCCTGACGCCACTGTAACAGCGCTTGATGCCGACAGGGCACCGTTACCGTTAATAAATAACTTACCCGCATTTACTTTAGTAGCACCGGTATAAGTGCTGGCAATAGCCTTTAATGTTAAAGACCCTGAACCGCTTTTGGTAAGCGCTGTTTTTGCCGTTAAACCGTCGGTAATTGCGAGTGCGAAAGAGGTGGTTGCCGTTTGATTGACCGTAAGCGTATTGGTGCCTGAACCAGCCGCTGTGTTTGTTATGCTACCGGTTCCGCCGGCGCTTGCGAGCGATGCAATGGTAACATCGTTACCAAATAAGTCAAAGGCCTGTCCGTTGCCCGAGGTGGCACCTAGTACAAAGTCAGCATTGGTAGGAATACTTCCTGGAGGACCTGCCTGTACCAAACCAGAACTGCTACCATTAAAATAAGCCGAATCCCATGAGTTAGACGTGTTGGTCAATGTGATGGTACCTGCTCCGCCACTTGCGTTATTGGCAAACCACAGTGGAGCAGTGCTGGTAATTTTACCCGATATGGTCAGCGCTTTTCCGCTGGTTGCTCCAAGCTCTGTATAAGCATACTGCGAACTATTACTGATGGCCCCTGAAACGATTACACCCGAAGCTTTGGAACTAATACCAAGCATGGCACCCCAACCTGCGGAGGTAACCGAACTGGTTAAAGTTATAGGCACGGTTACCGTTACGGTTGAATCAAAGTCAAACTGGTCTATCTTTCCGGTTGCCGCAGCACCCTGCAACAGGGTAATAGTTGAAGCTGCACCGGTGGTTAAGTATCCGATACCAAATTCTTTATTGGTGGTGGTTGAAGATGAAAATATCTGCAGATTCAGACCGGCACCGATATTGAGTGTTCCGCCCAGGTTATTTGAACTCGACGTAAGACCATAGTTGTTTGTCTGAACGTAGGTATTTACCGGCTTTTCATCAGACGTAAGAGTAACCAGACCCGCTGTACCCTGTAAGTAGGCATTATTAGCGTTCGCCCAGGTTCCCAAAGAGCCTGTTGTTGAACCGGTTCTCCAGGTATTTGCGGTACTCCAGGTTCCGGTACCGCCGGTTGCTGTGGTACTGCTGCCGTCGGCATCCCAATAAAGATTTGTTTGTGCAGAGGAAAAATGAGCACCTGCAAATAGCAGAGCTACAAAAAGTAAAAACTTTTTCATGTTAAATATTATTTTAGAGTGATATCGAAGACGGTGTCCGGCGTTTTCGAGATGGGCAAGATTAGGGCAAACCGATTACGGAACGATTAGGGGATTGTTACCAAAAAAACAACAAAAATCAATAATATAACCTTAACACTGGAAGGTATCTATATCATTGATTATCTGATATTTAAACAATCGGGTTAACACACTAAAAATAACATAATATTTTTATACGAACAAATATATCTCATTACATCCCATATATTCTGCGCTCATACCTGTCGCCGGGCCGGGATCGATCAGAAAATATGTTGAACCCGCACGCTATACCATTTTTCACCACCGTTTTATTACTTCAATCCCCACATACTTATATAACGATTCAGCAGCAGGGCTGTAAGCGCTTTGTTATCGGGGCCCAGGGCAAACTCGGCTTGTTCAAAATCACCCCTGGTACTATCGCCGGGCGAACTGTAAAAGGCCACACCGGTTATCTGCGAACTGCTACCTTCCATATAAGTGTAAGTAACCAGCGTTAAAGATCTTTTTTGAACAACCAGTTCGTTAGGCATCCTTACCATATCAGGCATTGCTGAACCGTAGTTGTTCAGCAGATCAGTTTTAGCGTTGGCAAAATAAGGGGCGGCCGCGCTCATCATACAACCAACACAGGCAGGTATTCGCTCATAACGCACAAAAGGCGGGTTTGCTTCATTGCCACCCTGTGGAAACAACCGGATGGCTACCGACCCATCGGCACCCGTCGCTGCACTGCCGGTAAACCCTTTGGGCCCCATCCATAAACCTTGCGATGCCCCGTACACGGCAACAGGTGTGGCTGTGGTATCAAACCAGTCAAGGGCTATGGTTTTCGGATAGTCAGCGGCATTCGACTGCCGGCCATCAATAGCATCCATTGTAACAAGAACCGTTACGGGCAATACGACTGAATCTTTAACTGAGCTTATTTTTTCCGGCGGAGTAGTTACGGACGGGCTTTGCCGATTTTGTTTGCAGGAAGATGTTGAACAGAATATTACAACACCGGTAAGTAAACAGAAAAGACCACTGATCCTCATAACACTGAAGTTTAAAAGGATTAAGATATAAAACAATTGGTAATGTTCTTCAGCTCCGCCCCCAACCCGTCCTCCTTATTCTGCCGTTCACTCCTTATATCTGCCGTACACTACACGGGGCTATAACATATAGCCATCTATAGCAAACTTGGTACTGATTCAGCTTTGCCATGGTGCCGTAGAGCGCATGGCCCGATAAAATTTTAATTCAAAACTGCGATATATGAAAAGGGTCCTTCCTCTCCTCATAGCCTTACTGATATTGAAAACAGGGGCAGGGCAAGCTCCCCAACAACTCAATTACCAGGCCGTAGTGCGCAACACCGGCGGACAACCTTTGGCCAGTGGCACTCATGTAGCCCTGCGCTTTACCATTCATGATGGTGCCCCGGCAGGCACCCCCGTTTTTACCGAAACTCAATCCGATACCACTAATCAGTTTGGTTTGGTTAGCCTTAAAATAGGTGCAGTTCAAAATCTTGGCGTGGTAAACTGGGGCGGAGGTGCCAAATACCTGCAAGTGGAACTCGACCCAACGGGCGGAAGCAATTTTACCGATATGGGCACTTCGCAATTGCTGAGTGTGCCCTATGCTTTGTTTGCGGGCAATAGCCAATCGGGTCCTCAAGGGGCTACGGGTTTACAAGGTAATACAGGGCCCACCGGGGCTACCGGTGCAGCGGGCAATACCGGCACGTCGGGGCCGCAAGGCATACAGGGCATTACTGGTGCAACAGGCCCCTCGGGGCAAAACGGTAGTGGTGGTGGCGCTACTGGGCCAACAGGCAGTTCGGGTCCGTTGGGCAATACCGGTGCGACGGGTCCAACGGGTGGCGCAGGTGTTACCGGGGCTAACGGTGCCGTCGGTGGAACAGGACCCACAGGGCCAACCGGTGCCACGGGCGCAAATGGTTCGAACGGGGCGCAGGGTGCTCAGGGGCCGCAGGGAGCACAGGGCGCGCAGGGCAATGCCGGAGCACAAGGCTTGCAGGGACCCACAGGCCCTACCGGCGCAACGGGTAATGCAGGCGTTACAGGAACCACCGGAATCGGGGTAACAGGTGCCACAGGTGCTACAGGAGGAACCGGTGCACAGGGAGTTGGCGGCGGGGCCACCGGACCAACAGGACCAACAGGTGCCACAGGCAGTACCGGCGCAGGCGGCGGTGCCACAGGCCCTACCGGAATTCAGGGTGCAACGGGTGCCACCGGAACCGCGGGAATAACCGGTGCAGCGGGCAGCGCAGGACCAACAGGCATACAGGGTTTACAAGGCAATACGGGCGCAACAGGTTTGCAAGGCATACAAGGTGCGCAGGGCGCTCAGGGCACACAGGGCGCAGCCGGTGTAACCGGAGCAACCGGTAATAATGGTAATACAGGTGCTACCGGCCCAACCGGTGCCACAGGGCCCAGCGGCAACGACGGCGCCTTAAACGCGTGGGGCATTACCGGTAATACAGGCATTTCTTCTAACACAAATTTCATAGGCACCACCAATAATGCCGACCTGGTCGTTAAGGTCAACAATCAGCCTGCGGGTTTACTGAATGTAGCGAATAGCCAGACCTTTTGGGGATACGAATCGGGTGCTCATTCTACGGGTACATTTAACACGGCGGTGGGCGACTCGGCGCTCTTTGCCAACACCACCGGTATCAATAACTCGGCAATGGGGGCCAATGCCCTGCTAAATAACACGACCGGTTCTGGCAATATTGCAGCAGGCGCAGGAGCACTGAAATTCAATACCACCGGCAAAAACAATACTGCCCTGGGTGTGCAGGCCATGCAATATAACGACACCGGCTATTTTAACGTGGCGGTAGGTTTGCAGGCGTTATTCGCAAATCACGGAAACAGAAATACGGCTCTGGGTTATGTTAGTCTCGGGGCCAATACAACCGGTGTGCAAAATACTGCCACCGGCGAGGCAGCTCTTTATGATAACACGACAGGTAACTACAACACCGCCAGCGGAAGGGAGGCGATGTACGCTAACACTACGGGTAGCAATAACGTGGCGGCAGGCATTATGGCTCTTTACAGTAACACCACGCTTTCTGACCAGGTCGCGGTGGGCGATTCAGCTTTATTTAGTCTGAACGGCGGACAGGGCGGGAATAGTGCGTTAGGGGCAAAGGCCCTGTTATACAACACCAACGGGTACCACAATGCTGCCGATGGTTACGAGGCGCTTTATCTCAACACAACAGGTAATGAGAACACAGCGCTTGGCTACATTGCTTTAACTTCAAATACCACCGGTAACAGTAACACTGCCATTGGTAAGGGTGCCCTGCAATTAAACACTACGGCCTCATACAATACTGCGGTGGGCATTAACGCCCTTAACTTCAGCACTACGGCCGGCGGCAATACGGCCGTGGGTGCGCAGGCACTCAATTACACCACCACCGGCGGAAGTAATACCGCCATTGGCTGGCAATGTATGTTCAACAATACCACCGGTGGAAATAATACGGCCACCGGCCTGCAGACCCTCTCTAACGACACCTCAGGCGCTAACAATGCAGCCTATGGTTCATTAGCGTTGAGCTATAACTCAAACGGCAGTGGCAACTCGGCCCTGGGTATGGGGGCCATGTTTTTTAATTTAACGGGTAGCAGCAATGTGGCCATGGGCACCCAATCGCTGCATAATAACACCGCCATTTCTTTCCAGGTGGCTGTGGGCGATTCGGCGTTGTATAGTAACAATGGCGGCGCGGGTAATAATACGGCTGTGGGCAGCAAGGCATTGCTTCATAATACCAGTGGCGGCTACAACACCGCACTCGGGTTCCAATCGCTCGATAATAACCTCACCGGCTTTAATAATACCGGCGTTGGGGTTCAAACCTTGTATGCCAATGTATATGGCACTTCCAATACGGCTTTGGGTAATTATGCGCTGCAGCACGATACAGCATCCTACAACACAGCAATAGGTGCCCTGGCCCTGCAAAGCAATGTGGCCGGTGCAGGTAACACAGCCATCGGTTTTTCGGTCATGACAGGTGCCAATAGCAGCTACAATACAGGTACCGGTTATTGGGCACTATCCGGCAACCTGACGGGTGGCAATAACTCGGCTTACGGAGCTTATTCCCTGGCCACCAACACCACCGGTAACTATAATGTGGCCGTAGGTGGGTCTGCACTATATCAAAACACCGGCGGCAGTAACAATATTGCCATCGGCCATGCCGCCATGGGTGAAAATACCACTGCATCTAACCAGGTAGCCATTGGTGATTCGGCACTTTACAGTATTGCCGCGGGCGGTGCTTTTAATACCGCCATTGGCTTCAAGACGCTACTGCATAACAGCACCGGTTTAACAAACACAGCCGTGGGTTATCAATCGCTCAACAATAATACCACCGGGTTCGATAATGTGGCGATAGGCGCCGATGCACTTACAAACAACATCACCAGCGCTTCAAATACCGCTATCGGCACCTATGCACTGCTAAAAGATACAGCGGCCGACAATACGGCCCTTGGCGCAGCAGCCATGTATAACAGCGTTGGCGGGGCGAATAATACCGCTATAGGCTGGGAAGCACTCTTTACCAATACAACAGGTGGCAACAACACAGTATTAGGGTATAGTGCCGATGTGGCATCGGGTGCTTTGACCAATGCCACCGCCCTGGGCTTTAACGCCACTGTTGACAGCAGTAATAAAGTGCGCATAGGCAACAACAGCGTTGTCAGCATAGGCGGACAGGTACACTGGACCACCTTTAGCGATGAACGGGTAAAAACAAACATTGTGCAGAACGTGCCGGGCCTCAGCTTCATCAATTTACTACAACCGGTAACCTACCATTATGATATCGAAAAGGAAAATGAATTAATGGGCGTGAAGGACAAAACAGGCAACTGGCCGGGCAAGTACGACATTGAAAAAATAGCTTTCAGCGGATTCATTGCACAACAAGTGGATGTGGCGGCTAAGAATGCCGGTTATGATTTTAGCGGAGTAGATAAACACGGCAACATCTGGGGCCTGCGTTACAGCGAATTCGTTCCCTCTATTGTAAAATCAGTGCAGGAGCTTTCGACAGAAAATAAGGAGATGAAGGACGAGATCAATGAGCTGAAAAAGGAGATAGAAGAGTTAAAAAAGAAGTAAAATATTTAATAACGAAACAGGTTTAGGTACTGGTAGCGCGGTTAGGCATAACAGCCGCGCACCGGTACTCCGGCCGGATATAAAAACAAACACTAAAACCAACCACATGAAAAGAATAATTGCCGTTTTAGCTATGATAGCCGCATCGCAGTGGGCCATTTCGCAGGCACCACAGCAACTTAATTACCAGGCTGTAGTGCGCAACTCACTGGGTCAACCGGTGCAAAATACTACTGTCAATTTTCAGTTTCAGATACATGATGTTACCCAAACAGGTAATGTTGTGTTCACCGAAACTGATACTGTAACAACCAACGTATTTGGACTTGCCACGGTACAAATAGGCGGCGCAAGCCCTTTGACCGGCGTTACCTGGGGCACCGGTGCCAAATATCTGCAAGTGGGGGTTGACATTACCGGCGGCACTAACTTTGTTTCGATGGGTGTAAGCCAGTTACTGAGCGTGCCTTATGCGCTTTACTCGGGTAACGGTGCAGGGCCTACCGGGGCCACCGGGCAATCAGGAACTAACGGTGCTACGGGTGCCACCGGTGCTACCGGCGCTACAGGTAGCGGCGGCGGAGCCACCGGACCAACGGGGCCAACCGGAGCAACAGGTATAACCGGTACCGGCGGCGGAGCTACCGGGGCAACGGGAGCCACAGGGCCAACAGGTCCGGCCGCGAGCGGCACTAACTGGGGGTTAACCGGCAACACCGGCACCACCTACGGCACAAGCTTTATCGGTACGATTGATAGCGCGAGCCTGATGTTCAGGGTGCGAGATAGTATTGCCGGGCGCATTGAAATGTATCCCGCAGGAAATACTTCATTGGGTATTTACTCGCTCAATGCAAATACCGGCACACGCAACGCGGCCTTTGGCGGTCACGCTTTATACCTGAATACAACCGGTAGCAACAATGCGGCATTTGGCGAAAGTGCCCTGCGCAATAATTCTACCGCCAGCAATAATACAGCAGTAGGGGAAGGTGCCCTCTTTTCAGACAGCACCGGTGACTATAATACTGCCTTAGGTGAATACGCGCTGTATTTCAACACCGTCGGCAGTAACAACACCGCTGTCGGTGGTCAGGCACTTTTAAGAAGTACCGGCTCGTCAAACACCTCAGTAGGTGCACTTTCACTGCTAAAAGACACGGCCTCCAACAACACGGCACTGGGTGCTGCAGTTTTATACCAGAACTATAACGGCGCCAACAACACCGCTACCGGTTACGAGGCTATGTTCGCTAATAGTTCCGGAGGTAATAACTCTGCATTCGGTTATACTTCCCTTTCTCATAATACAACAGGCAATAGCAATGTCGCGGTGGGTACATCGGCCATGTTTCATAATACTACCCTCTCGAACCAGGTTGCTGTGGGCGATTCGGCTTTATGGAATTTATCGCAGGGCCCCGGCAACAACACGGCCATAGGCAGCAAGGCCTTATTTATCAGTTTAAACGGTTCTAACAACACGGCGGTTGGCTATGGTTCTTTAACCAACGCCGGAACCGGTGGCGGCAATACTGCTGTAGGTTCCAACTCTCTTTCCTCCGACTCAACCGGCAGCAACAACACAGCCCTGGGCTATAACGCTAATGTATCGGCTGCGGCTTTAAGCAATGCCACGGCTATCGGTTACTCGGCGGTAGTATCAGCAAGTAATAAAGTTCAAATTGGCAATACCAGTGTTACAAGCATTGGTGGTCAGGTTAACTGGACCACTTTTAGTGATGAAAGAGTAAAGACAGATATTGAGCAAAATGTTCCGGGGCTTGGTTTTATCAGCTTACTGAAACCCGTTACATATCACTACAACATCGACAAAGAAAATGAATTGATGGGTGCAAAAGATAATACAGGTAACTGGCCGGGTAAATACGACGTTGGAAAAATCTCCTTCAGCGGGTTTATTGCGCAACAGGTAGATGCAGCTGCAAAAACCGCAGGCTACGATTTTAGCGGTGTAGATAAGCACGGAAGTATCTGGGGCCTGCGCTATAGCGAGTTTGTGCCTTCGATAGTAAAATCGGTGCAGGAACTCAATACCCAGAATGAAAACTTATTGAAGAAAGTCGACACCCAGCAACAACAAATTGACGAACTGAAAAGAGAGATAGAGGCTTTAAGGGCTAAGTAATATACATCTTCCGGAAAACCTCTTTTTATATATTTATATATTGAAGTTGAACAAAGTTATCCGGATAGGTCAACGTTAACCTGGTTGCATGCTAAAAAAATGGCTGTTCATAATATTTGTTTTATGTGCAGGCAGGTGCTTGTCGCAGGATAACAGAGTGGATAGCCTGAAGCATGAGCTACAGAGGCTGGAAACTTTGAAAGAAAAGCGCGGTAATTCTTCAACTGGTCCGGGCGATACTACGAGGGCCGATATCATGTACGAACTGGTGCGCGCAAACTATTGTTCCGATTCAGAACAGGCAATGTTTTACGCGCAGCAATGTTTATCTTTTTCGAAAAAGATAAACTACCCTAAAGGGGTAGGGAATGCCTACAATGGAATGGGGCTGATACTGATGTGCAGGCATCATCCGGAGGAGGCTGTATCATATTTTCAGCTGGCGTTAAATGTGCGTTCAAAAATTAACGACCGGGCCGGCATGGCATGGACCTATAATAACCTGGGGCTTGTATATGGCGACGATGGCAATTATCCTATGTCTGTTATTCAACATACCCATGCGCTGCAATTAAGGCAAACCCTGGGCGATACAGAGTTGGTGGAAGTTTCGTATTGCAAACGGGCCGATGCTTATAAAATGCTCGGCAATTACCCCAAAGCACTCGACGACCTTCTGAACGCATTAAAAACCGCACAGGCTTTAAACAGCCAAATGAGAATAGCTGAGGACTACAGAGCAGTTGCAGAAATTTATGACAGGACGCGCAATTACAACGAAGCGCTTAAAAATTATACCCTCTCGTCAAAAGTGGCAACCGAAATAGGCAACCCTGCATATATAGCCGTGGCCGCACTTAATTTAGGCGAGATAAATTTTAAGCAAGGCGATTATGCAGGTGCCCTGAAGAATTACCAGTACTCATTAAAGTTGCGGGAGGAGAACAAACTGAGTGATTATGAGATAGCCCTGATGTATAACAAAATAGCCCTGGTATATTTTAAGCAGGGCGTTTATCCTGAAGCATTAAAAAGCTGCCAAAAGGCCCTGGACTTTTACGAAAAGATAAATGCCCGGTATGAAACAGCCTTTTCTTACAACCTGTTGGCTGATATTTATTTCAGCCAGAATAAGGCGAATGATGCGTTGAAATACGCTACCAAAGGGCTCGCTGTGGCGCAGCAGGCCAATGCGCACGACCTGAAAGAAAAAGGGTATGAAGATCTGGCCCGGATAAATGCGGCACTCAAAAACTACAAGGCGGCCTACGATAACGAAGTGCTCTTCAAACAGGAATATGACACTTTGTATAACAAGGAAAACGACCGGAATCTGACCCGGCTTCAGATGCAGTACGATTTTGGCAGACAGCAGGATTCGCTGAACCTGGAGCAATCGAAAAAAGATGCTCTTTCGCAACAGCAAATTCAACGGCAAAAAGCCTACACCGGCATCGGTATTGCCGGTTTCGTTTTACTATCGCTGTTGTTATTTTTTGTTTACCGCAATTACATCAACCAGCGAAAGGCAACTGAAGCCATGGCTCTTGCCCGGCAGCGAGCTGAGCAGAGCGAAAAATTTAAGGAAAAATTTCTGGCCAACATGAGCCACGAAATACGAACACCCATGAATGCCGTACTGGGCATGGCCAACCTTACACTCGATACGCCGCTGAACGATAAGCAGTATAATTATATTTCCGCCATTAAGAAGTCTTCTGAAAATCTTTTGGTCATTCTGAACGACATACTCGACCTCTCTAAACTTGAAGCCGGAAAGATGCAATTAGAGAAACTCCCTTTCCGCATGCGCGGGCAGGTGAAGGATGTAATGGAAATGATGCGCTTCAAAGCAGAGGAAAAGGGATTGCAATTTACATGTGAAATAGCAGACGATGTTCCGGAAGTGGTTACCGGTGATGCCGTGCGGTTAAGCGAGGTGTTACTGAACCTGCTGGGCAATGCCATTAAATTTACCAGCAGTGGTTTTGTGAAACTTGAAGTATCGGCCACACCATATCACACAGGTGAGGCTATCTGCAATATAGTATTCAGGATAACCGATACCGGTATTGGCATGAGCGATGAGCAACAGCAGCGCATATTCGAAAGCTTTGTGCAGGGCGATAGCGACATCAGCCGTAAATTCGGCGGAACCGGTCTGGGCCTCGCTATTTCCAAAACGCTGATCGAATTGCAGGGCGGTGCTATCAGCGTTAAAAGTGAACTGGGAAAAACCAGTGAGTTTGAATTCAATATTCCCTACCCGGTGGCTGCGGTGGGCGACCTCGTTCAGCCCGCACCCCGAAAGCAGCCGGAATACACAAGCCTGGCGAACAAGAAACTGCTGGTGGTTGAAGACAATGAATTTAACCAGGTGGTGATAAAGGATACACTCGAAAACCTGCTGCCGGGAATAAGCATTACCATAGCCGCTAACGGCAAACTGGCGGTAGAGCAATTGAAACAACAGGCATTCGACCTGGTGTTGATGGATGTTCACATGCCCGAAATGGATGGCTATGAAGCCACCCGGTATATCAGGAACGAATTGAAACTCGATATACCCGTCATTGCCCTGACCGCAAGCGTTATTCGCGGCGACCTCGATAAATGCACTGAGGCAGGGATGAACGGTTATATCCCCAAACCTTTTAAGCGCACTGAATTGCTCGACGAACTTATTAAACATCTAAGCCCCGCAAACCATGGATGACAAACTGAATACAGGGCATAACCCATCCGGCAACAAACGTATTGACCTGTCTGAACTGCTTGAACTGAGCGGCGGAGATGAAGTTTTGGTAGCAAAGTATGTGGGCATTTTTCTGAATACGGTAACGAAGGAATTGAATCACATTAAAAGCGCGTTGGAAAACGGGAATGGTCAGCAATTATATAGTGCATTACATATTTTGAAACCTCAGATAGAATTAATGGGAATGAAAGGCATTTTACCTGAATTGAAAATGACCGAAGCCACCCTGCGCGAAAACAAGGATATGACCGATGCAGTGATGATATCTGCCGGTTTTATCTTCACAGAAATTACTTTAGCTTGCCATGAGTTGGAAAGCATTCAGAAAAATCATATCCGATAAATGATAAAGCCTGCTCAAACTATCAGCACCCTGATCATTGATGATGATGCTCTTGGCCGCGAATATCTGAAAGACCTGCTGGCCAAACATTGTCCCGACGCAGAGGTCAAAGCACTGTGCAAAAACGGGAAGGAGGGCATCAGGGCCATACAAAAATGGCAGCCGGACCTTATTTTTCTTGACATCGAGATGCCGGGTATGACCGGTTTTGAAATGCTGCGGCAATTGCCATCGCTGCCCTGCGAGGTGATATTTATTACCGCGCACGACCGGTATGCCATCAACGCTATCCGGTTTGCAGCGCTTGATTATCTGCTGAAACCCGTTAAACCTGCTATGCTGACCGATGCTGTGGGGCGGGCCACTGAAAAGGTGCGCGTAAAACGATTTCCGCCGCAGTACAGGTCTTTGCTGAATAATCTGGACCACCCCCGGGAGGAGCATTTAATTAACCTCGCCATACCGACCATCGAAGGTTTGTTGTTTGTAAAACTGGCCCACGTTATCCGCTGCGAATCGGATGATAAATACACCAAAATATTTATGGTTGGCAAAAAGATGGTGCTCGCCTCCCGAACCCTCGCCGACTTTGAGGACCTGCTGCAGTCTTCGGGTTTTGTGCGCATCCATAAATCTCATCTTATCAATACCCGGCACCTTAAAAAATACATCCGCGGCGAAGGCGGCCAGGTGGTAATGAGTGATGGCTCAACCATCATTGTTGCGCGGCGCAAAAAGGACGAGTTGTTGCAGATAGTGGCGCAGTTTAGGTGAGGATGAGATTGACAATAAATCCCGGTTTGCCTCTTCACTGCACGTTAAGATGTTTCGCTATCGCTCAACATGACAAACGCTGTGACAACACACAAAACAACCCTTTGTCGTTCTGAACGAAGTGAAGAATCTTAATATGCAGTATCAACAGCGTGGTTATTGAATGATCGCAGATGGCTTAGGTTTCGAAATGCGCCCGTATTGGCAGTTTTGCAGCAGCAAATGTAATTCAAATACACGCATTACAAATGCGAATGCCACGTGAGGGGTACCAGTTGGATACCAACTGTCATACACACTACCTTATTGTTATATCAGTTTTACTTTGTGTACTTTCCTCCAAAACATCATCAATTATATCAAAAAAATTGACTCCTTTTTCGGTAGTAAAAAAATCTGAAAGTGGTATAGTTTCATTGATTGTATTTTTGTCCCATGGAGGGGCTTTAGTCAAGTCATAAATATCCCAAATTAGTTTATCGCTACCAATTTGTTTTAGCCCCTCTCTAATGTTTTTAAAATTATCCCTTACTTCATTAGCGTCTCTCCAATCTAATTTTCCTTGGAAAAAACCTGGAAAAATCTTAGGATAACGATTGAATTTCTTCC
>Ga0364867_10400_pt1 | contig 24498 bp, 19 predicted proteins | sample ExccelAu500001D4_3_FD_206915 | JGI IMG/M metagenome (GOLD analysis project Ga0364867, IMG submission 206915) | Enriched cells from Trout Bog Lake Hypolimnion, Wisconsin, USA - BchlTB.Aug13.5000.01.D4 | ecosystem: Environmental > Aquatic > Freshwater > Lake > Hypolimnion/Profundal zone | place... | reverse complement strand
TAAAGCATACTGGAATGATGGCGGTCAGCTGGTACCGCCCCATGATAAGAATGTGATCAAAGAAGTGGAAGCGATACATAGTGTGGATGATGTAAAATGGTCAGGAGCAGAAAACCTGATTACCCTTATTGGAAAGGATGTTGATGACAAATATATTGAAATGGTGCAAGGATTGAGTGTGTATCCTGATGTGATCAAACAGCAGCATGACCTTACAATAGTGTATACTCCAATTCATGGAACGGGTATTACCCTGGTTCCACAGGTACTGAAAGCTTTTGGTTTTACCAATGTTCATATTGTAGAAGAACAAAAAACGCCGGATGGTAATTTTCCTACGGTGATTTATCCCAATCCCGAAGAAAGTGAAACGATGAGCATTGGTCTTAAAAAAGCTGAAGCACTTAATGCGGATATCCTGCTGGGTACTGATCCTGATGCAGACCGTGTTGGAATAGGCGTCAAAAACCATAAGGGCGAATGGGTACTGATGAATGGAAACCAAACAGCCGCCCTGGCTTTTGCTTATGTAATGGAAGCCCGAAAAAAGAAAGGGATTGCTCAACCGAATGATATGGTGATCACGACTATCGTGACCACAGCCATGATCAATGAAGTGGCTAAGCAGAATGGGGTTAACTGTTATAATGTTTTAACAGGATTCAAATGGATCGCTGAACTTATCAAGGAAAAAGAAGGTAAGGAAAACTATATTGTTGGCGGTGAGGAAAGTTTCGGACTGATGATCGGTGATAAAGTTCGTGATAAGGATTCGATCAGTGCAGTAGCACTACTGTGTGAAATGGCTGCATATGAGAAAAAAAATGGCCGATCTCTTTTCGATAAGCTGATCGATCTTTATATCCAATATGGTTTCTATTACGAGAATCTGATCAGTATCACCAAAAAAGGGATGAATGGCCAGAAAGAGATCGCTGAAATGATGGAAGGCTATCGTAAAAACCCACCCGTTACCATCAATGGAAGTAGGGTTAAGGAATTACTGGATTATGATTTGAGTATTGGGAAAAACCTGATCACTGGTGAAACCTGGAAGATTGAACTGCCAAAAAGCAATGTTTTACAATTCATTACAGAAGATGATAGTAAGATATCAGCCAGACCCAGCGGTACAGAACCTAAGATCAAATTCTATTTCAGTGTGAAGACAACTCTGGAAAATAAAGAGTCATTCGATGAAAAATATGCTGAATTACAGAACAAGATCAAGGGTATAATAGCTTCTATGGGACTTAAATAGTGATTCATAGCCACTGTAAATAATTCGGAATGGAAAAGTGCTGTGTACAATTTGGACACGGCATTTTTCTTTTCACAAAAGGATAGAATTAATTGTCTTACTTACTGCATTGAGTAGATTTGTCCTGATATGAATAATTACAAAGACACTTATCAACATAAGGGCCTCCGTAACCAACTGGTGAATCAACTGAAGGGAAAAGGGATTACAGATGAGCAGGTTTTAAAGGCAATCAATACCGTTCCCCGGCATTTTTTTCTGGATTCGGCATTTGATAAGATCGCTTATGAAGACCGGGCTTTTCCAATTGGAGAAGGACAGACCATCTCTCAACCCTATACTGTTGCATATCAGACTCAACTTTTGAAAATCAATAAGACCGATAAAGTGCTGGAAATTGGAACAGGTAGTATTTACCAGGCTGCAGTGATCGCCGAAATAGGTGCCTGGGTCTATACCATTGAAAGGCAAAAGAAATTGTTTGATGCCAACAAAACGTTTCACTTAAAACCGAAATATCCCAATATTAAATTCTTTTACGGAGATGGATTTGAGGGTCTTCCTACTTATGCGCCTTTCGATAAAGTGATCATTACTGCAGCAGCACCATTTATTCCACCAAAGTTGGTTGAACAATTAAAACCAGGAGGTTTGATGGTGATTCCAGTAGATGAAGGTGATGCACAGCGAATGATGCGCCTTACCAAGCAGGCTGATGGATCAATTATTGAAGAAACATTTGACATGTTTTCATTTGTTCCCATGTTATCCGGTAAAAATGAATAACCCCATTCTTTTACAAATGGGGCTCAATCTTTTTCTTTTTGATGATTAATTAAACAATTGGCTTATTGTCCTGTGCCTTTTTTTGCTGGCATAACTGCTTTGGGTTGTGGTGGTTTTATTGCAGGATTGGTTGGTTGTTTACCATCTTTTGGTTTATTGTTTCCTGGTGTAACTGGTTGTTTATTGTCTAAAATATCTTCAGATTCTGGTTTGATATCCTCAGGTTTGATATCTGCAGGTACATAATCCTGGGATGTTCCATTACCAATATTATCTTCACCTTCAGGCGCTGTTGGTGGGGTGATGGTATTGAAATTATCAAAGTCGAAATCACTATTTAAACCTTCTGGCCTTACAAAAGTTGCATTTGGATCAATACCCAGCAATTTTGCATCTTTCATGACTTTCGCATAAAAGTAGGCCCAGATGGGTAATGCTGCAGATGAACCTTGGCCAATATCAGTAGAATTAAATCGAATAAAGCGATCATCGCAACCTACCCATACACCACCCAGCAGCTGAGGTGTGTAACCCATAAACCAGGCATCACTGTTGTCATTGGTAGTTCCAGTCTTACCTGCTATTTCACCTTCCACACCATAACTCCAGATCCTGCGGCCGGTACCAAATTTCAAGACTCCCTGCATCATTTTGATAACAGAATAGGAAGTAATGTCACTGATCACTTCTCTTCGTACAGGTGCAAAATTTTCCAATACATTGCCATTACGGTCTTCTATTCGTTTGATGAATAAAGGCTTTACATTAAAACCCCGTCCAGGCAACATGCTGTAAGCCTGCATCATTTCAAACAATGAAATTTCACAGGAACCAATGGATATAGATGGGTGAGGCTGGATTTTGGTTTGTAATCCGCATTTGTTTTTAAGGAAATCCACAAACCTGATAGCTGCATTATTACCTTTACTGTCCAGTTGTTTCATCACATAAGCTGTAGCACAATTTCTGGAGAATGCCAATGCTTCTGCCATCGGCATTGCAGCACCAGTGCAGGTCTTAGGAGTAGCTGGTACCATACCATAAGCACCAAAACTCTGCTGTTCATCATAAACTGTGGTATTGGGGGTAAAACCAGCTTCTTCGATGGCCAAACTGTATAAAAGGGGTTTGATAGTTGAACCTACCTGCCTTTTTGTATTATAATTGACATGGTCATATTTGAAAGTCTTAAAATCAATACCACCAACCCAGGCCCTAACTTCACCACTTAAAGGGTCCATCGCCATAAAACCACTTTGCAGCATCTGACGGCAGTATTTGATACTGTCAAATGGAGTCATGATTGTATCTTTTTCACGGTTATTATTCCATGCAAAAACCTTCATTCGAACCGGCGCATCAAACACTTTTCGAGCATCCAGATCCGTAAATCCATCTTTTTTCAGATTCTTCCAACGCTCACTTTGTTTAATAGCGGCTTCCAATACATTTTCATACCCTTTCCACACCTTACCGGTTTTGATATTGTCCTGACTGTTAAGCAGTTTTTGCATATAACTCATATGCTTGGCCACAGCTTCTTCAGCATATAACTGCATACGCGGATCGATAGTTGTATAGATCTTCAATCCATCCCTAAATAGGTCATAATTGCTGCCATCAATCTTTTTATGTTCCTTACACCATTTTTTCATTTCCTCACCCAGTACCATCCTGAAATAAGGACCTAATCCTGTTGTTTCATCCAGTTTTTTATAGTTGATTTCCACAGGATGGGATTTTAATACCAGTGCTTCTGATTCTGAAACAAAATTATTACGTACCATTTGGTCAATTACGGTATTCCTTCTGTCCAGCGCTTTTTTGGGATTTCTTCTTGGATTATAGAGATGTGGGGCATTAACCATTCCTACTAATAAGGCCGCTTCATTGATATTGACCCTGTCAGGTTCTTTCTGGAAAAAAGTCTTACTGGCATTGCGAATGCCATAAACATGGTCACCATATTCAACCGTATTAAGATATAAAGTAATGATTTCATCTTTTGTAAAATTCTTCTCTAGTTTCACAGCGATGATTCCTTCTTTCACTTTTTGAATGGCTCGCAGAAAGAAGTTTTTAGTCGCCCAGTTTTCAGTAAAAAGATTTTTTGCAGTTTGCATGGTAAGGGTACTGGCACCGCCATTACGTCCAAGGCCCTTTATGGCACGGCCAATGGCACGGAGATCGATACCACTATGGTCATAAAACCGTTCATCCTCGGTAGCCACCAGTGCATTGATAATATATTTACTGATATCCTTATATTCTACATTGATACGGTCTTCCACATAATATTTCCCCATCAGATTACCATCCTGTGCATAGACCTGACTGGAGAGTGATGCAGTAGGATTTTGAATATCCTCAATGGATGGCATTTCGCCAAATAAACCCCAATTACACAAAAAGAGGAAGAGGATAAATGAAACGATACTGATAAAGAATACCCGCCAGAAAATTTTAACTGATTTATTCATACCGCCATTATATTGAAATGTAAAACTAAATTAACTGATTTAATAAGTTGTGGGCCGATATTAATATTTGTCTGGAAAATATTGGTGGATAAAACTGGTATATGCCGGCACATTTTTTTTGTTTTTTATAATAGACAAATTCGACTCACTGATAATACTGAAACTATACTTATTCCTTGTAAGCCAGGGAATGATTCTGGAACTTACAACCGGCCTTATCTGATCGAAATAGCCATTGGCTGCTTCCGCATTATTAAAAGGACCTATCAGTAAAAAACCATAGTCCGCACTAAGGGTAAATGAGGTGAGGTTGATCTTTTTATCGCTGTTAAATTCCATATTATACCTGTTAAAAGCAGTGCGGGCTTCATTTGTAAATACAGGGTCAACTTTATTGAAAAGGATGACCAGGTATTGTGGTTCAGCCGGATTAAAGCCATAGCTGCTATCGGATTTCATAATTTTGCTTGCCAATGCAACAGTATCCTTTTTATTAAGCGATTGTACAGATGGGTTAACCCCTGTTGGGATTTTTTTAATTCCCGAAGAATCAATTGTAACAGGTTGTTTCTGCACCGGCGCTTTCGGTAACATTTTCACGACCTGTATAGCAGAATCCTTTTTAGCAGGGGTTATTACAGTTGGGTTAACCCGTGTTGTGATCTTTTTAATTGCCGAAGAATCAATTGTAACAGGTTGTTTCTGCACCGGCCCTTTCGGTAATAATTTCACGACCTGTATAGCAGAATCCTTTTTAGCAGGGGTTTTGACAGTTGGGTTAACCCGTGTTGTGATCTTTTTAATTGCCGAAGAATCAATTGTAACAGGTTGTTTCTGCACCGGAGCTTTCGGTAATAATTTCACGACCTGTATGGCAGAATCCTTTTTAGTTGGAGTTTGGACAATGGTACTTACAGCAGGTGCAATCTTCTTAATGCCTGAAGAATCAATTTTATGTTGTTGATTCTGTACAGCGGGTTTAAGTGCAGGTGATCCTGCAATTTGAGATACAGTGGGGTTGATATTTTTATTTTGCCTAATACCTATAACTGATGCCTGATCCAGGTCAACACGTTTAAGTGTAGAATCTTCATTCTTGTCGAGATTCAGATTGGTGAGATAATTTTCAATTTCTTTCCTTCTTTTCAGTACATCGATCATCGTTTTAGCCCTTTCAGCCAATGGGGTTTTACCAAAATTCTTTATCAGTGTCTGAAGTTCCTGAATGGCTATGCCATCCTCTTTTTGTTTAATATAGTATACGGATTCTATAAAAAGCAATTGGGGAGTCCAGTATTTATTGCCAAATGCATGGTCTGCATTTTGTTTTTCTTGTTTTGCCTCTTCAAAATGACCTTCTATAAACAAATTATAAATTGTTTCATATTCGCGGTTGATATATTCTTTTGTAAAACTGGCAACACTAACAGTGCTATCGTTATTATTTAAGAATTCACCTTTATTGATCCTGTATGTCCAGCTTCCTTGTGGATAGTTTTTATTCATCAGGGCTTTGATACTGTCGAACTGTATAATTTGACCAGTGGTCAGGTAACAATAAGCCATGTTAAACAATACTTTTTCCTTTTGCTTATAGTCGGGAAAACGGGTTAATAGTCCCGAATAACTACCAATAGCAGAAACAGGTTCTTCCAGTTTGTTTTGAAATACCTGGCCATTGGAATATAAAGCACTGGCTATACTGTCATAGCTGGCTGTTTTTTTCTTTTCAGTCAGTGGAATATTTGCCAGCATCTCTTTCATGCTCAAAACTTTTTTCTTATTCGAAGAGCCGGAGACAGCTTGGTCCACATCTAATGACATGTTTTTACTATTATTCTGAGACGAGATTGATCTGGTAAGGGCACTTTGTCTATTCCAGTTATCAACATTTGGTCTGTTTCCCCAAATAGTTTTAAAATCAGTAAATCCCTGAGCTTTACTCGTAGGATTGTTAAAATAGAAATCGTTGGTTCCAATGGAACTATTGTTAAAAAGACTACCCTGGTTTTGACCATTTAACAACCCTGAAGTCCTGCCAAAATCAAGATCTTCTTCAGATTCCTTTAGTCCCTGTTCCTTTAGTAGCCTTTTATTCAGCAATTTAATGGCAGCCATTCTTTCTGCATCACCCATAAATGCTAGTGCCAGAAGACTGTCCTGAACATGAAGGGTATTTAGATTTTTGCAGATAATTTGAAGTGCAGCTTTTCTTGATCCGATCTTTTCTTTTTCATTTTCGGGTATAAGGTTGGTTTTCAGGCTATCATACAAATCCGAACTCTGTATATATTGTCTGTCTTTGTAATCAACATCAGCCAGCAAAATGATACTTTTTGCTTTTTGACCCGGATTGTCAACACTTAGTCGAATACTTTTGGAAAGGTCATTTTTGGCTGCGGAAATATTATGTTGCTGGAGTTGTAAAACCGCTGCTGCATAATAGATGATATCTCTGTAATTTTCGTACCGGTCTTTTTTTGCAAGTTTATATAGTTCTGCCAGGTTTTGCTGAATTGCATTTTCCTTATTGGCAGCAGATGAAAGGCTTACAATATTTAGTCTGGCATATACTTCCAAATAAGGGTCTATCGTATGTTGAATGGATTGATGGAAATAAAAAATTGCCTCGTCAGTCTTCTTTGCCAGTTGATACAATTGTCCACACAAGTACTCCCAACGGGCTTTTTCGCCTTCATCGAACGCATTTTTCAATGCCCGCTGCAAATGCCATGCTGCACTGTCGTAAAATTTTTCTTTGTAAAATGTATAGGCAAGCATTTCATGGAGACTGGATTGTAATCTGGCTGGAAAATAAGGGTCAGATCGTAAGATGGGCAAAAGCCCAGAGGCTGCATCCAGTTTATTCTGCTCCAGATAAGTCCTAACCTGCCATAAAAAGCATTCATTTCTGGCAGGTGCTTTGGTAGTTATTCTATGAATTAGTTTGTTGTCTTCTTTAGTAGAAACGGTAAAAATACCGTTGGTATTACTGGCATTACTGCCCAGGTAAATGTCATAACCATCATCTTTTGGGGCAAAAATATAATTGATATACTGGTATACCTGAGTGGCCGAATCAAAATCTTTCCTTAAGAGGTATGCTTTACCAAGTAACAGGTACAAATCATCATTCCAATCGCTTCTTAGGTCATGTAACAATAAGCCTGAATAACATTTATAGATAACAGAATCCAATTGCTGCTTGTCTTTGGCAGTAGCGTCCAGGGTGTAATTGTAAAAGGGTAGGAGTTGGGTGTAATCCTCTTTAAAAGCCATTTTTGCCCTGGCGATAATATCATTGAGTTTATTATCTGCATTAAAATAATAATTGTAATGCGAAAACAGGTTCTGGAAAAACTTTTTTCTGGGTTTTAGTTTATCTGTAGTTGACTTTTCGGCAGTAAGTTTACGCTCCTGGTATTGTTTGGGTTTCAGTGAATCAAGGTTGATCGTGGTATTGGGTTGAGCGGAAACAATAAAGGACAAGACCAACGAAAAAGCTAAAAGAAGGAGATGGGCTGTAGCTTGAAAAGTCTTAATGAATGATTGGCTGCCCGGTTTTAAGGTCTGTAGATCTGAATCAGATTTGAAGGGGATATTACCCCTTGATTGTCTTATGTTCAAACGATGGTTTATATGTATTGGGCTGTTCCTGAAAATCATGTCAATATTTCCGAATATAGAATGGCTTAAAAGTACAGTTAATTTCCTATTCAGTGAGTTTGAAGTCTTAATCATCCTTACCTTTAATCCCTATTTAACACAATGGCGAAGTTAACAAATGAAAGTGGCTTAAAAAGACTTAGTAACCAGTATCGTCTGGTCATTATGAATGACGATACTTATGAGGAAGTCGTTACATTTAAGCTCAGTAGGGTGAGTGTATATGTTGGATTCAGTACGGTGTTTGTACTGTTAGTAGGCATGTCTGTTGCATTGGTAACCTTTACCCCTTTGCGATATTATGTTCCTGGTTATGGAAACAGGCAAGATAGGGCAGAGTTACAATTATTGAAAATGCGAACCGATTCTCTTGAACAATCTATTCATTTCAAGGAAGAATATCTGGAAAGTCTGAAGAAAGTATTGAGTGGCACTACACCTGTTCAAAGGGATACTGTAGCGATTCCCGTCCCCAAAGCCGAGATTTCAAATGACTGATCAATATGGAAGATAACCGCAATAAATTGTTGCTGCAATATGCGGGATTGGGTTTTCAGCTGTTGGTCACCCTCCTGTTATCAATTTGGGTTGGTCAGTGGATCGATAGAAAATTAAACCTTCATTTTCCTTTATTATTATGGATATTGCCACTGCTCATCATTTCAGGAATGATCGTAAAAGCAATTAGTGATACTACAAAAAAATAGATATGGCGCTACAACCCTCATTCCCCAAAAAAATATTTCCCTTATTCTTTATTTTTCTACTAATAAACAGTTTGATCATTTATTATAATAAAGACTTGTATGCAAGCAGTATAGATGCATGGGTGGTATTTTCGTCCAATGCATTGCTTTTTATATTAAGTGTTCTAAGCCTGGCAATGCATACCCGTTCCATTGATAAAAAGAATCCCAATGCCGCTATTAGGGCTGTAATGGGTGCCACATTGATGAAATTGTTTGTACTTACTTTCGCTGCGCTGGTTTACTTGTTTCTTGCAGGAACCAATCGTAGTCTCAAGGCTCTTTTTGTAGGTATGTTATTGTATGTGATATATACATTTATCGAAGTAAGAATAGCGTCAAAACCTAATCAGGATAACAATGCCGGTAAATGAGCATCCGATGCATGCATTGGCGGCCTTCTTGCCAGAAGGCGCATTTGACCCGGTTGTAGAATATATTCATCTTTATAAAGTTCACCTGACAGTAACCAAGAAACGTAAATCGGTACTAGGTGATTATAGGCATCCCAGGTGGGGAACCAATCACCGTATCAGTATCAATGGTAATCTCAATAAATACGAATTCTTGATCACATTACTGCATGAACTGGCTCATCTGCTCACTTTTGAGCAATATAAAAATAATGTTGAAGCTCATGGGAAAGAGTGGAAATCCATTTACAGTAAGTTATTGACAGATTTCGTAAAAGCTAATTTGTTCCCTGTAGATATTCAGCTTGCACTTCGGAGGTCTATTATTAATCCTGCTGCTACAGCCAATGGAGAAACCGAGTTACTGCTGGTTTTGAGAAAATATGATACTAAAAAAACAGAGGATATTTTTCATGTTGCAGATATACCCATAGGTACCATTTTTCAAACTGAAGATGGTCGGTTATTTAAAAAAGGACCCAAAAGACGAAAGCGTTATGAATGCACAGCTATTCAATCAGGATTGAAATATTCATTCAGTGCCCTCAGTGAAGTAAAGTTGATCCGATCTGAACACTAAACAATGATAGGCAAAGCATCAGATGATACCAATAAAAAACTCCCTGCACAAGGGAGTTTTTTATTGGTATTTTTTAAAAAATATATTAAGCAACAGCTTGTTTTACAAGAGCTGCAGCTTCACTTAATTGAATAGCACTTTCTACTTTCAGTCCGCTTTCATCGATCAGCCTTTTGGCTTCAACTGCATTGGTGCCCTGTAGCCTTACAATAATGGGAATATTGATATTTCCCAGTTTTTTATAAGCTTCAATTACACCTGCAGCTACACGGTCGCAACGAACGATACCTCCAAAAATATTGATGAGGATAGCTTTTACATTCGGATCCTTCATGATGATCCTAAATCCTGCTTCTACAGTTTGGGCATTGGCCGTACCACCTACATCCAGGAAGTTAGCTGGTTCACCTCCGCTTAATTTGATCATATCCATCGTTGCCATAGCAAGACCGGCACCATTCACCATACAACCCACATTACCGTCTAGTTTAACAAAGTTCAGATTAAATTGACCAGCTTCTACTTCAGTAGGATCTTCTTCAGTTACATCTCTCATCGCAGCCAGGTCGGGATGACGCATCAATGAGTTTTCATCCAGGTTCATCTTACAGTCAACAGCAATGATCTTTTCATCACTGGTTTTAAATAATGGATTGATTTCCAACATACTGCAATCCAATCCAACATATGCATTATACAGGTTTGTTACAAATTTGACACAGTTTTTGAATGCTTCACCACTTAATCCGAAGTTGAATGCAATCTTACGTGCCTGGAATCCCTGTAATCCTCCACTGGGGTGTACCCATTCTTTAAATATTTTTTCGGGCGTATCATGGGCCACATCTTCAATATTCATTCCACCTTCGGTACTGTACATGATCACATTCTGACCTTTGGCTCGGTCAAGAAGAATAGACAGGTAGAATTCTTTTACTGGGTTTGGACCAGGATAATATACATCCTGAGCAATCAATACCTTATTCACTTTTTTTCCGGCAGGGCCTGTTTGTATGGTAACCAATGTTTGGCCCAGGATATTCTTAGCGATGGTACTCACATCTTCAAGACTTTTTCCAACTGCTACCCCCCGTTGTTCACTTCCCTTTATTTTTCCTTTACCGCGACCACCTGCATGAATTTGTGCCTTTACAACTGCAAAATTGTTATTTGTCTGGGTTTTGATTTGCCTGTAGGCTTCTTCAGCAGCCATGACAGTATCAACTGCAATGCCCTCCTGTACAGGAACATTATATTTTTTCAGGAGTTCTTTGGCTTGGAATTCATGTAAGTTCATGCGTTAGAATTTTGTGCCGCGAAGATAGCAATTTTCAATATCCATTCTGGATAAAGACAGTATTGACACCCCTTTTTTTAAGAATTTAATGGTAGGCGTTATCAAATAACTATTGACCTCCAATCTATCTAACCTGAGTGTTTTGGTAGACTTTTGTTAAATCGGGAAATTTTTTTAAAAAATAGCTGTAGGTACATTTAATTATATAATTTCGACAAAAAATAATCATTTATGAAGAAAATTATGTTAGCAGTTGTATTTGCTGCGACTTTGGTTGGAACCTATTCTTTTGTTTCTGCTAAGAAATCTCAGGCAGCAGCTTATGCTGTTGATGTTACTAAAAGTAAAATAGACTGGAATGGTTCTGCTGGTGACCATTTTCATCAGGGTACATTTGCAGTAAAATCAGGTTCAGTTAGTGTTGATAATGGAAAAATCGTTGGCGGAAAGTTTGTCATTGATTTAGCTTCTGTTAAAGCAGATGCTGGCGAAAGACTGGAAGGTCACCTGAAAAGTCCTGATTTTTTTGATGTTGCTAAATTCGGAGAAGCTACTTATGAAATAAAATCTGTTACCTATACCAGTGAATCTGCTGCTGATATTGATGGGGTTTTAACTTTAAAAGGTATTTCCGGTTCAGTAAAATTTTCTGCTAAAGTAAGAGGATTGGATGATAAGAAGCTTTTTGCTGAAGCTACTTTCTCTTTGGATCGTACCCTTTTTGGCGTAAATTATGGTCCTGGAAAAGTTGCAAATGATGTGACTGTTTCAGTTCATTTATTTGCCGTTAAATAAGGTTGGAAAATAAATTCTAAACCAAGATCTAAACCAATATTTGAGCCCTGTACGATATAGTACAGGGCTTTTTTTTAAAGGTATCTTTCCTGAATGACCTGATGATGGTGCAGGGTATGTCCATAAATAATATAGGCAAGGGCATTGACTGTAATAGGGAGGCCATTTGCAATACCGCTGCGGTTGATCTGTTGTTCCGAAAGAGAAAGTAAAAAATAATCTGTTGAATTCCTTAAAGCCGTGAATTCTTCGATCAAAGAATGCAGTGTCCTGTGTTCTAATGTTGTATTTGTAGCATATTCATTTTCATCAAACCCGGGTAATGCTGTTTTATCATTCCTCGCAAATGTTAGTGCACGATAAACCATGATACGTTCTGTATCCAGCTCGTGTTGTAAAACTTGCTTTAAAGTCCATTTTCCCGGTGCATATCTAAAATCAGCTTTATTTTCTGGTAGATCCAATAAAAAATTCAGGATAGCCTGACTGTTTTCCTTCACAAGCGACTGAATATCACTACTTGTGGTTTTGTCTATATAGGTCTGATAGAAATTGGCGTAGTCACCCTTTTGCGGTCTGGGCATAATAGTAAGTTTAATTTTTTTTGTCTTTTTTCTCTGTATTCTTTCGGTTATTATGGTCTGACGCAGAAAAATGAGCTGGTTTCATGGAGGCTGCAAGTTGTACAGCTGCATATGCATTGATGATGCCCCCTGTTTTGCATAGGTCGGCCAGTGTTACTAGTTCATCTTTTGTACCGGGTTTAATTACTTTTAAATAAGATGGTGGAATATATACCGACTCTTCAATGACCTGTTTTACCTGTTTTGCAGATAGCCCGGGAAAATAAGACCTGATAAGTGCAGCCAGTCCGCTAACTACCGGTGCTGCCATACTGGTTCCCTGTAAATTTCCATATTCATTTTTTAAAGGCAATGTTGAATATATTTTCATTCCCGGTGCAAATACATCAACAGACTCTTTACCATAATTACTGAAATCTGCAACAAGGCTTCCATTTCTGATTTTAGGATCACTACTGGCTCCAACTGTTATAAAATTATTTGCCTTATCATTGCTGAACAGGTAATGATTGTTTGGGAAATTATCGCTTGAATCAATATTCATAGACTCATTACCGGCTGCATGGACGATCAGTACATCTTTAGATTCAGCATAACGGATGGCACTGTCAACCCATCTTTTTTCTGGTGAAAATGACTTGCCAAAACTCATATTGATCACACTGGCTCCATTATTTACTGCATAAAAGATTCCCAGTGCAATATCTTTATCGTATTCATCTCCATCTGGAACTACTCTTACCATCATCACTTTAACATTGTCTGCAACCCCATCCATACCCTTGCCATTATTCCTTTTAGCGCCAATGATACCTGTAACATGTGTGCCATGTAATGGATTGGGACCCATTACATCCCCATTGCCATAAAATTTATCATTTATATTGTAATAATCATCTTTGATAAAGTCCGATCTATAATCATGGGGAGGATTATCCTTTGCCTGAAATGATTCTTTCTTTCCTTCAATATAATCATCAAGTTCTGAGATAGTGGTTGTGTTTTTTTCATCAGGTTCTATTCCCAACATTTTCATGCAAGAGAGGTATCCATATTTTGCCTCTTTCCCTTCTTTAGTCGAAGGATCCATTTTTTCTAATTGTTCACAGGTGTATTCCTCAATGCCTAAAACCTGTCTGAGTATCCGGTCATGTTTTTTAATTGCTTTGGCAGTGATCTCCATAAACATGATTTCCATTTGCTCATCACTGGAAACCTTCATCTCCCGGGCAGCTTTCTGCCATAAGTAAAACAGATAACGATCATTTTCATTTAGCTTGGAACTATCAAAATCTGCTGAGGTGAATTTTCCTTTAAAGTGGTGATATACCCTTGATCTTTCATCACTTGCTTTTTTAAGATCCCTGCCATCATTGCCCCCCAGAAAATTCCATCCATAGATATCATCTGCATATCCATTATGGTCATCATCTTTACCATTGGCTGCTATTTCACCGGGGTTATGCCAAAGAATATCTTTCAGGTCCTCATGGGTTGTATCAACACCACCATCCAGTACTGCCACCAAAACAGTTTTGGAGCTCAAATCATGTTTCCTCAAAAAGTCATATGCCTTATTTAAGCTGATCCCATATAAAGAATCGGTTTCAGGATCCATTAAATGCCAACCCCTAGGTACGTCCGATTGGCCGGAAGAATATAAAAAACTAAGTACAAAAAATAAACCTATGGCAAGATGTTTCCTGAGCATATCAAATAAATAGTTAAGCAAATGCAAATTTCAGGAATGATCATGACATACACACTAATTCCTGTTCATTTATGAAATTGTTATGTTTTACAAGCTACTGCGCTGTCTGTAATCTTCCCTTACCGGGTTAAAAACGTCCAGAATCCTGCAATCTGTAATGGCAAATCCTGAATGTTTCATACCAGAAGGTATGATCACCATTTCATCTTTCCCGAAATCGGTATCTATACCATCCAGACATAGCCTGAAACGGCCTTCAAGGATAATGGATACCTGTTCATGCAAATGCTGGTGTTCAGGTAAACTTTCACCTGCTTTCACATGCACAAATGAAAATGTCATATGTTCTGAATGAACCAGTTTGGATAAATATCCTTTGGCTATTTCTGTAAACGGAATGGTATTTAAATGTATAAGGGGCATATACCTGTTTTAAAAGTTAAAGCTGATTCCCTGTGCAAGTGGCAGATGATCTCCCCAATTGATGGTATTGGTCTGTCTGCGCATATAAGCTTTCCAAGCATCACTTCCGCTTTCTCTGCCTCCGCCTGTTTCTTTCTCACCACCAAATGCACCGCCAATTTCTGCACCACTGGTGCCGATGTTAACATTGGCAATTCCGCAATCACTGCCTTTGTGTGACAGGAAATATTCGGCTTCACGCATATTTAAAGTCATAATAGAAGACGAAAGTCCCTGTGGAACACTGTTTTGTAAGGCAATAGCCTCATCGATAGTTGTATACTTTATCAGGTACAGGATGGGTGCAAAAGTCTCATGCTGTACTATCGGCAGGTCATTTGTTACTTCTGCAATACAAGGTTTAACATAGCATCCGCTTTCATATCCCGGGCCTTCCAATACGCCCCCTGCTATCAAAAATTTTCCACCTTGTTGCTTACAGGCTTCAATAGAAGATAAATAAGCATCCACTGCAGCTTTATCAATCAAAGGACCTACATGGTTTTGAGGATTTAAAGGATCTCCTATTTTTAATTGCTGATAAGCATGTACAAGCTTCTGTTTGAAATGCTCATAAATGCTTTCATGAATGATCAATCGTCGGGTTGTGGTACAGCGTTGGCCTGCAGTTCCCACCGCACCAAAAACAGATCCTATCAATGCCATATCCAAATCAGCATGGTTTGAAATGATAATGGCATTATTGCCACCCAGCTCAAGAATGCTTTTACCCAGCCTTGCGGCCACAGCCTGGGCAACTTTTTTCCCCATTGCTGTTGATCCGGTAGCACTGATCAGCGGAACTGATGTATCATTACTTAGCCATTCTCCTGTTTCTCTTCCACCCTGTATCAGGCAGCTTACACCTTCGGGTACGCCATTTTTCTGAAATATATCGGTTACGATATGCTGCACTGCCAATGCACACATCGGGGTCTTTTCACTTGGTTTCCATATACAAACATCACCGCATACCCATGCCAATGCAGCATTCCAGCTCCATACGGCTACCGGAAAATTAAATGCTGAAATGATACCCACTACACCTAAAGGATGCCACTGTTCATACATTCTGTGTAATGGCCTTTCACTTTCCATGGTCAGCCCATATAGCTGTCTGGAAAGCCCTGTTGCAAAATCACAGATATCTATCATTTCCTGCACTTCTCCATATCCTTCCTGCAAACTTTTACCCATTTCATAGCTTACCAATTTGCCCAATGCTTCTTTTTTATTGCGAAGTGCTTCACCCAACTGTCTAACGATTTCCCCCCTTTTTGGTCCCGGCCACATTCTCCATACTTCAAAAGCCTCTTTCGCTTTCAAAACAGTATGTTCAAAAGCCTCCCTGTCTGTAGAAATGACCGAACCAATGATCTTCCCGTCAACTGGCGAGTAGCTTTCAATCTGTTTACCTGAACTTTCGATCCATTCCACACCTGTAGAAGTACCAGGATTCAACTGATCCAATTGAAGTTGATGTAAAAAATTCATATCCTAATTGTGTTTTAATTGATGCGTTAGTTGGTGTTTAAACTTCCTAAATGAAGCCTGATTTTACCAAAACAACAGCAAGATATTCATCTTCCGATAATATCAAATCAAAAATGATTTCAGTCATTTTTTTGAAACTTTACTTTCAGTCACTTTGCGGTGGAATTTAAAACCGATCATTTGATATAAAATTCAGGTGAAACATTGATTGCCAGATGAGAAAAGCATTTTAATTTCATTAAAATCTATCTAAAATTTAATTTATGTATCTAGAGAGCAAATTCCCATTTCAGCAGGCTTCACCAGCCAAATCAGAGTTGGAAACCTGGGTAAATAGTATCGCAAGACATTGCGAAGCAGCTGCTATTCACTGGTGCGATGGATCACAAACAGAGTATGATAGTTTATGTCAGTTATTGGTAAAGAAAGGCACCTTTATTCCCCTTAATCCTGAAAAACGGCCCAATAGTTTTGCATGTTTCAGTGATCCCAGTGATGTAGCCAGGGTAGAAGATAAGACCTTTATCTGCAGCCGTATCAAAGAAGATGCTGGTCCAACCAATAACTGGATGGAACCAAAGGAAATGAAAACCATCCTTAATAATCTCATGGAAGGATCCATGAAAGGAAGGACATTGTATGTTATTCCTTTTTGTATGGGACCATTGGGTTCTCCGTTTTCCAGATATGGGGTTCAGCTGACAGATTCTGAATATGTGGTTGTAAATATGAAAATAATGACCCGTATGGGCGAAGATGTATTGCCATTTCTTAACAAAAAAGAATACGTAAAATGTCTGCATACCATTGGTGCACCGCTCGATAAAGGTAAACCCGATGTTAAATGGCCTTGTAATCCAACAGTTAAATACATCACTCATTTCCCCGAAGAAAGACTGATCATATCTTATGGTAGTGGTTATGGGGGAAATGCACTGATGGGTAAAAAATGTTTTGCATTGCGAATAGCATCTGTTATGGGTAAAGAAGAAGGCTGGCTTGCTGAACACATGCTTATACTGGGCGTTGAATCACCTAAAAAAGAAAAAACCTATGTAGCTGCAGCTTTTCCAAGTGCATGCGGAAAGACCAATTTTTCTATGATGATACCTTCCAAAGGGGTGGATGACTGGAAAGTTACTACAGTTGGGGACGATATCGCCTGGATTCATAAAGGAGAGGATGGTCGTTTATATGCCATCAATCCCGAAAAAGGTTATTTTGGTGTGGCCCCTGGCACCAATGAAAAAACCAATTCTAATGCTATTCAATCTATCAGGGCTAATACAATCTTTACAAATGTTGCCATAACCAAGGATAATGATGTATGGTGGGAAGGATTAACCAAAGAAATTCCTGAAGGACTTACTGATTGGAAAGGTAAACCCTATGATCCTGCCAGTGGTCAACCTGCAGCGCATCCCAATTCCAGGTTTACAGCACCTGCTGATCAAAATCCGGCTATAGATTCCGAATGGGATAATCCTCAGGGTGTTCCTATCGAAGCTTTTGTTTTTGGCGGAAGAAGAAGTACTGCAGTTCCATTGGTGTCTCAGTCATTTAACTGGAGTTTTGGTGTCTATAGTGCTGCAACCATGGGCTCTGAAACTACGGCTGCTGCTTTTGGAGAAGTAGGAAAAGTAAGACGTGATCCTTTTGCGATGCTACCTTTTATGGGCTACCATATGGGCGACTATGTAAATCATTGGTTACAGTTTGGCAGAACCCTTCCCAATGCACCCAGAATTTTTAATGTGAACTGGTTCAGGAAAGATGAAAATGGAAAATTCCTCTGGCCAGGATTTGGAGACAATATGCGTGTATTGAAATGGATTGTACAAAGGGTTCATGGCGGTGCTTCTGCTGTTGAAAGTCCAATTGGATGGATGCCCAGGTATGAAGATATGGACTGGACTGGAATTGAAAATTTCAGTAGGGAGGATTTTGCTAAGATCATGACCGTAGACAGGGAACCATGGAAGACCGAATTATTGGGTCATGAAGAACTTTTTGCAAAACTATATGACCGTCTTCCCAAAGAGTTTTATTTTATAAGAGAATTGCTCTTGTCTGCTTTATGGCGCTCTCCCGAACATTGGGCTTTAGAACCAGAAAGGGTATAGGGAGTTAATTAAGATATAGAAAAGGAAAAAGGTATTACCGGATTGAGAACAATCAGTAGTACCTTTTTTGTAACCCTGCATGAAAATGTTATACTAATAGATAGTATAGTTTTCGGGCATGAAATTAGTTCCTCACTGGTTTACTGCTGCTGACTTTAGGTGAATTTAATTAATGAATCGGGGAATTTCAATACTTGGACATTGCTAGCAATCTGTCATAAATATCTGCATAACTGCTTCCAATTGGCACTTCCTTTCCTGAAACCGTGATCTTATTTTTGCTGAATTTCTCTACTTTATTTAGCGGAATAATATAAGACCTGTGAACCCTTGCAAATTCTTTGGGTGGTAATTTTTCGAGAATGGTTTTTAAGGTCATCAGGGTTAGTACGGGAGATGGTTTGATATAAAGTTTTATATAATCATCCAAAGCTTCAATAAGCTCAATGTCTTTCAAGTTGATCTTCATCATCTCATAATTTACTTTGAGATATAATGAATTTAACTGTAGATCTTGAGAGGACAAAAATTCCATATACTCATTGGCTTTATAGACCGCTTTCAGAAAACGATCATACTCAAATGGCTTCAACAGATAATCTATTGCATCTACATTAAATCCTTCCACTGCAAAATCCTTATAGGCAGTGGTAAAGATAACCATGGGTTTCTTAGAAAGGTTTTTATAAAACTGGATTCCGGTTATATCAGGCATCTGAATATCCAGAAAAAGAAGGTCGATACTGTTGTTTTCTATATAACTTTTTGCTTCATCCGGATTGGTGAAAGTTGCCTGCAATTGAAGAAAAGAGATCTTTTCACAATATTTTGTAATGATCTGAAGCGCAAGAGGCTCATCATCAATAGCTATACATTTAATCATATCCAATTTATTTGCAGGTGAACAATAAATTGATTGTCATTTTCCGAAATATCCAGTAAATGCTTTTTGGGGTACAAAAGCTCCAATCTTCTTTTTACATTATTGATACCAATACCTGTTGTTTCCCTCAATGCATGTTCCTGATGAACTATATTATTGACTATAGAAAAGGATAGCTGATCAGATTGAGAATGAATTTTTATGTCAATAACAGAAGAATCTTTGGTGCTGACCCCATATTTAAATGCATTTTCTACAAATGGGATAAACAGTAGGGGCGCAATGAGTTTGTTTTCCAGTTCTCCTTCTGTATCAAAAATGACCTTCACTTTGTCTGTAAGGCGAACTTGCTGCAGATCAATATAGTTTTTAATAAAGACTACTTCACTTTGAAGCGTAACAGTCTTTTGTTGTGTATCGGTTAGTATATACCTCATGATTGACGACAGTTTCATAACAGCCGAAGCTGTTTCTGAACTTCCTGTAATTGCCAGCGAGTAAATGTTATTGAGGGTATTAAAAAAGAAGTGTGGGTTGATCTGTGTTTTCAGAAAGGAAAGCTCTGTATTGATTTTTTCACGTTCTATTTGTTCCTTATGGTCTTCGATCCTCTTCCATTCCTGCATTACCGAAACACTTGTGCCAATTGCAAAAATCAGGATGAAAACTGCATAGGAGCCGGGAAAATATTTGAAATCATTGTTTTTTCTGAACATTGGCGGTTTATTATGGGTAATAACTGCCAGTTTACTGCTATCATTACCTGCCACCAATCTGGCATGTTCTTTCTCCGCACGATGTTGCTGAATTATTTCCTGCTTGATCGTTTCTTCATCATTACCGGTAATCAGGTAGGCAAGCTCCTTGGGCAGGTATAAAAAACCCGCGAAACAGATTAGAATACCAATGATATAAATAAACCATTTTCTTTTAAAAAGCAGGAAGGGTATCAGTAATAAGGTATTCAGATAATAAAAAACAAGCAGGAAAAGGTTAATAATAGTAAGCAGCGTTACAATATACTTGCTGATATTAAAGGGCGTTGATTTTGTTTGCGGATAAAAGATATAGGGTAACAAAAAGAAACAAACCCAGGTAGCAACATGGGCAATAGCAATGATTATTTTTTTACGCTGATTCAATTTTCTGCAAATAAAGGATAAATGATAAAGTTAATTTTCACCTGCTATATTAAGCTCCATTTCAGGTGAATCAAATAAAAAATCGGTAAGTAACCCCAATATCCCGTGTTAAGGAATTCGTTTATTTTACAAAACAGACCTGTTCGGTCTGCTTTATGTCTTTTAAATCTAAATAAAATGAAGTTAAAAGTACTTGTTTTTCATTTCTGCAAATAACTGATGTATCAGACCATCAGCCAGACCAATTTTAGGTACATAGATCTCTGGAATATCTGCCCATCGCATCACATTGATATAAATCTGCAAAGCTGGTATAATTACATCCGCACGGTCCTCTTTCAGTTTGTACAACCTAATCCTTTCTTCCAATGTAAAGCTGGAAAGCTCTTTATAATAATCTTTCAGCAGGTCTATTGTGAGTGGCTTGCCTTCCTTTTTCTTACTGAGGGAAAAGATCTTATTGATATTTCCACCACTACCAATTGCGATCATGGGCAGTGAACTTTTAGTATTCTTTTTCAGATGATCTTTCATTTCATCCCATGTCTTATCAAGGACCTGTCCTTTTAATAACCTGATAGTGCCAATATTGAATGACTCTTTGTACATCATCCTGGCTTCCGAGAAAAAAGTAAGTTCTGTACTTCCTCCGCCTACATCAATGTATAAATAGGAGTGTGCTTTGTCAAGATTCTCCGCTATATGGTTCTCATAAATAAGTGAAGCTTCTTCATCACCACTGATCACTTTTATTTCTATACCGGTTTCCAGTTTCACTCTTCTGATGATATCATTACTGTTTCCTGCATCCCTCATAGCACTTGTTGCACAGGCTTTTATATGGTGCACATCATACGCTTTCAGTAAATGTGCATACGCTTTCATGGTCTCCAGGATCATCTCACTCTTCAAAACAGAGATCTCCCCCCGTTCAAATACATCAAAACCAAGTCTAAGTGGAATACGAACAAGATTCAGTTTACTGAATTCCGGTTTACCATCCGCCATCATCGTTGCATCAGTTATAAGTAGCCTGGCTGCATTACTTCCAATATCAATAGCTGCTAATCTCAATTTATTTCAATATTTTTTGGTAGAGATAATCATAGGTTTCAAGTTGTGACCTTATCTTTTCTTCATTGGCGGAAGATACGTAGTTATTCGAAAGGGAATTGTCCAGAATTCTTGCTTTTACATTGTCACTGAGTTGTATAGCTATAATATCTTTAATTTCTCTTTTTATTTCAGGGTCATATACTGGAATTGCTGCCTCTATACGGTGATCCAGATTTCTTACCATCCAGTCTGCAGAAGAGATATAGATTTTTTCATTACCCGAATTACAAAAAACCATTACCCTTGCATGTTCCAGGTATTCATCAACAATACTGATCGCTTTTATTGGCTTTTTGAATTTCTTATTTTCTACCATTGCACAGAAAATACCCCTTACTATCATTTTTATTTCAACACCTGCCAATGCAGCTTCATAAAGCTTGAGGATAAGTTTACTATCACTGAGTGAGTTTACTTTAATGGTAATACCAGCCTCTTTTTTTGCTTTTGCATTTTTGATTTCACGGTTGATATTCAATTCAAGCTCTTTGCGCATATTAACCGGACAAACCATCAGGGTCTTGCAGCTTTTTAGATGCGCTATGCCTGTTTGCCAGTTTTCCAAATACCTGAATATTCGATTAATATCAGCCATAACATTTCGACGACTAGTTAAAAGGCAATGGTCACCATAGATCTTGGCTGTTTTTTCATTCAGGTTTCCTGTACTTACAAATCCATACTGAATGATCTTATTGGCTTTACGCTTTTTAATGATACATAGTTTTCCGTGTACTTTCATATTGGGTACTCCCAATAATACTTTCACACCTTCTTCTTCCAGTATTTCTTTCCACTCCAGATTGGCTTCTTCATCAAAACGGGCTTTCAGTTCCAGCATCACGACTACTTCCTTTCCGTTTCTGGCTGCATTGATAACTGCATTGATGATCTTCGAATTGCTTGCCAGCCGATAAGCTGTAAGCTTTATGGAAATAACATCCGGATCCATGGCGGCTTCCCTTAAAAGGTCTATCACTGCATTAAAACTGTGATATGGGAAATGTAACATCACGTCATGCTTTGTTATGATATCGGTTACCCTGGCAGAATTTTGTAATGCAGGATGCGTAAAAGGCTGTCGGCTCTTGTTGGATGGTCCGAAAACATTGGGGAAATCCATGAAATGCCTGTAGTTATGTATACGGCCTCCAGGTATCAGGTTGCTTTTACGCGAAAGGCTTAACCTACGGATCAAATATTCCAGTAACCCAGCATCCATTTCTTTATCATACACAAAACGCACGGGCTTTCCTTTCCTCCTGTTTTTAAGCCCTTTTTCGATTTTTTCAACAAAAGTGGTACTTACATCATTGTCAATATCCAATTCTGCATCTTTTGTTACTTTAAATACATGAGCATTGAAATGGTCATAATCAAAATAAGAAAAAATAACTGGCAGATTAAACCTGATCACATCTTCCAGCAATATGATCCTGTGTTCACCGGGAGCAGAAGGTAATTGCACAAAACGTCCAACAGCTTTGGAGGGTACTTCGATCAGTGCATATTTCTGCTGATAAGCAGTATTGTTTTTCTGCATCACCACTCCCAGGTAAATACTCTTATCCCTCAGGTAAGGAAGTTGTGGCAAACTCTCAATCATCAGTGGTATTACATTGCTCCTTACCTGCTCATCAAAGAAGGTTTGTACAAACTTTTGTTGTTCTTCCGTAAGATGGTTCTCATCAACCAGTTCAATATTGGCTGCTTTCAATTCACCCAGGATATTTTCCCATATTCTGTGGAATTCATTTTGCTGTTGAAGTATGATTGTTTGGATATTGTCAAGAATCTTTTGGGGGTCTTCTTCCATATGCATATTGAGGCGCTTTCTTTTTTCCGCCAGTTCAATCATGCGTTTCAGCGTTGCGACACGTACCCTGAAAAATTCATCACTATTATTAGAATAAATACCCAGAAACCTGATTCGCTGTTCAAGCGGTACGGTTGGGTCATTTGCTTCCTGTAAAACCCTTCCGTTAAAACTAAGCCAGCTGATATCTCTTGGAATTAATTGTTTTTTTATCATATGTCAAACTCGAGTTTCTCAAATATAGCGAAGCCTTATTCTAAGGAGTGTTAACTTTTAATGAATATGATAGCTCCTGCCAATCAATGATTTATTTAAACAGCTTCCATATTATCATGGATGGTTATCGAAACACTCTCTTGCTATAAAATTAAGAAAAAATGCCATGATAATAAGACATGGCTTTATACTTTTCTTAGGGTTTGGCGGGATGAAACATTTGATCGAGTAAGCTAAACAGTTCTGGGTGATGAGCTTTTAATGAGTCGGGTCTCTCAAAAAAATATTCTGATACTACCGCAAAAAATTCTGCATCATTGGTCAAACCATAATAATTGATATCTGATTTGTCGGACTTAGTCATTTCTTCCATTGTCTCATGCATTCTCTCTATCCATGGGATAATATAGGGTCTGGATAAAAGTGCCTCTGGTATACCATCGGCAGCACCATCCGTTTTATCGATCAGATGTGCAAATTCATGTATAACCGTATTATGTCCATCTTCAGAAAATAAAAACGATTCTCTGACCGATGATTTCGACAATAACATCTGACTGTTCAAAGCACCATCTCCAACCATTCCCAATATATTCCTGTCGCTTCCATGGGTTTTATATTGCTTATTAAAGCTGTCCTGATACAATAGTATTTCTGAAATATTGTTATACTGCCAATCAGGAAATGCAAAAATGGGAATAATGGCACCCGATGCAATAAGAATCCTGTCAATATCCTCTACAATTGTATCAACGCCGGTTATTTTTACTTCCTTTAGAAAACCTTCGATCCTGGCTTCAAAATTTTTCTGTTCGAAAGGGTCCAAAGCTGTATAAAATGCTACATGATCCATTAAGAGCTTTGTTGTATTCTCAGGCATGCTAAAGCTTTTAAGACCTGCTTTTTTATCCCGGACAGTTTTCAGGA
>Ga0364867_10403_pt1 | contig 24556 bp, 12 predicted proteins | sample ExccelAu500001D4_3_FD_206915 | JGI IMG/M metagenome (GOLD analysis project Ga0364867, IMG submission 206915) | Enriched cells from Trout Bog Lake Hypolimnion, Wisconsin, USA - BchlTB.Aug13.5000.01.D4 | ecosystem: Environmental > Aquatic > Freshwater > Lake > Hypolimnion/Profundal zone | place... | reverse complement strand
ATACATTTCATAGGTCAGTTTGTTTGTATTTCCACCTGCCCCGACAGCATGCGCGGCAGTAGCAGGTCGCGCGTCCGGCGGAGGTTTTGGATTTGGCGTTGGAGCGCGAGCATCTGTTTTCCCATCGGCTCAACCTGCGACTCGAAACGGCGGACGAGCGCAGGCGCGGGCTGGAGAAAATCAATGGTCTTGAAAACGCCGCGACTAATTTCTTTGAAGGTCGCGCCGGAAGCCATGCGTTCAAACTGCGGCACGTTTTCCGTCAGCCAGTGGAAAAGAAAATAGATCGGCACGCGCTCATTCGGCAGACAAGTAATGAATCCTTGGTTCGTGCAAGCCTCATGCGTGTTGATGGCAATCGCGCCGATGGTCGCGCGGCTCGTCAGCATCACGCTGAACGCGGGAAACAGCCGGGCGGAACTTTCAGCCAGGCCAAGCTCGGTAATGTGGTCGCTGGAATCGTCCATGAACATCGTGCCCGCGCCGGTGAGGTCGCTGGGTGAGAACCACTGGATTGTTCCGTCGTCCCAATACTTGGCTTCCTTTCGCGAAGGCGTGCCGCCGCCGAAAATTTCAAACGAGTCTGCAACCGTCTTCACCTCCCAGCCGTGGGGAATTTTGCCGAGTGGCGAATCTACGCGTTTAATTTTTTCGTGGCCGGGGAAGCGGAAGTGGACGAACCACTCGCGGTAGAGGGCGCGGGCCATCGCCTCCAAGAGCCGGATGCGCCGCTGACTGTTCTCCATCAGCTCGTCGTAGGCCGACAGGATGCCCGCGATCCGCCGTTGCACCGGTAGCGGGGGAACGCTGACTTCAAACGCTCGAAGGTCGCGGAGAAGCAAATTCTTCTGCGCCGTGCCGCCCGCAAACTCAATCAACCGACGAATGTCGCCCTGAAGCGCGTAGTAAAGGAAGTTCGGCTCAACGCGGCTCGCAATCGGTTTCAGAATCGCAACGCTTTTCTGGAATGTTGTCCGGCGCGTCAGCTCATTGTCCGGCGCTATCGCCATCCGACCAATCGTCCCGCTGTTTGTAATCAAGACATCGGTCGGTGCAAACTTGGTTCGCCGATGGGTGTCGAGGAAGTCGGCTTCGGTGATTTGCCGTGCTCCATCGTAATTCAACTTCCCGTTGGCGACATCCTTGCAGCTCAAAAAATAGAAGCCGGAGTTTGGGGCATCCTGACAATCGCCGTGTTTTCCATCCGTGATTTGAGCACAGATGTCCTCAAGCTTCTCGGGTTTCCAGTTGTTGTTCCCGTTGGCAGCCATCGTCACGCCTCCAGAATCTCCGCCACGTTGCCGGCGATGGTTTGTTCGAGGTCGCGCGCCGAGGCGTTGTGGATTTCGCGTTCCATATCGCTCATTCTCCAGCGGCGCTGCTCAAGCCGTCCGGGTTCTTGAGAGATTTTTTTTCTTCGGATGCCAGGCGGCGTTCCACTTTCTTCACGTCTTCGGCGGGCGGCAAAGATTCCGGGCGGATGCCGCGCGAGAGCAGGGTTTTTCTCACCGCGTCGTTGTTGGTGATGTGCTCGCGCGAAATGGCGGACTCGTTTTTCATGCCATGCTCGCGGGCATTGAAGATGGTGATTTCGGTGGCGAAATCTTTGGCCTTGAGAATGATGGTGGGCGCAAAATCGGCGAGCGGCCGGTTGTCCGGCACTTTCCATTGGGCTTTCATGGCCTGGGTGCTTTTGCCGAACAGGGCTTGGTCGCCCTTGCTGCGGATGAGGGCGAAATTGTCATCGCCGCCGGTCTGCTCGTAAATGACGGTGGAAAGTTCTTTCTCGGTGGCGCTCAATTTGCGCCGCGCCAGAACCCGCTCGGCTTCCAGCATCCGTTGCTCAATAATTTCCGCGCGCCGGGTCTGGATGGCAAAGTAGGTCTGGGCAAAGGCGATTTCCTGTTTTCGCGGATCGCCATTCTGCGCGATGAGGTAGCAGGCGTAACGCGTGAGCATGATGTCCTCAATCTGGCGCTGGCTGCCTGAACCAAGTTCGACCATTTTGTTGACGTCAACAAAATGGTCGGCGACGGGGTGGCCGGAGACTTCGCACGCGGTTTTGGCCTTGGAAATTACGGTGTTGTTAAAATTGCGCCACTCGTCATAACCAAGCAGGTGCTGAAGATCGCGCGCCAGCCAATACTCAATGCCGCCCTCGGTCTGCTGGGCGCTGGCTTCAAAAGTGGAAGTGAGGGTTTGGATGATGTCGGTATTCATATTGCTAGGATTTCGGCGACATTGTCGGCAATCGTATTTTCAAGTTTGCGCGCGGCGGTATTGAGGCTGGCGAGTTCCTCATTCAGCGTTTCGAGTTGCGCCTTAAAATCTTCATCGCTCACGGCTTCGCCAGCGGCCACGCCGACATACCGACCGGGGTTGAGCGACCAGCTTTGCGCTTCAATTTCTTTGAGCGTGGCGGCGCGGCACAGGCCGGGCACATCGGCGAATTTTAATTTCTTGCCGAAAATTTCTTCGACCTTCGCGCGTGCTTCATTGCCGCCGAAAGTAAAATCCAAATCTTCGCCGCGATACAGGCGGACGAGGTTGGCAATAAATCCGGTCTGCGCCGCCGTCCATTCCCGATGCGCCCGATCTATCTGCCGGTAAATGTGGCGGGCATCAATAAACAACACCGTGCCAGCGCGAGGCGATTTGCCTTTGCCCTTATCCAGAAACCAGAGCGTCACCGGCAGCGTGACGGTATAAAACATATTCGGCCCGACGGCGACCATCACGTCCACGGCGCGGCTCTCAATCAGTTGGCGGCGCACTTCCTGTTCGGACGAACGGGCGTCAGACGCGGAATTTGCCATGACGAATCCGGCGCGGCCTTTTTCATTCAGCGCGGAATAAAAAAGTTGAATCCAGAGGTAATTGGCGTTGTCGGTGCGCGGCAGGCCAAACGGAAACCGGCGATTTGCGCCAACTTGATCTTTCAACCGCTCTTTATCCACGGCGTTGACGTTGAACGGCGGATTGGCGAGCACGAAATCAAATTTGCCGGTGGCGGTGTGCGGGTCGTCGTAATAGCTGATGGCCTGTTTGATGTCGCCTTCCAGACCGTGAACCGCAAGGTTCATCCGGCACAGGTCGCCGGTGGCGCGCTCTTTTTCCTGACCGTAAATCGCCAGTTCCTTGGCCGGGCTTTTCTGGTGCTCGGACACGAACCGCGCCGACTGCACAAACATACCGCCCGAACCGCACGCCGGATCAAGAATGCGACCGTGAAACGGCTCAATGATTTCAGTCAGCAGCCGGACGATGCTGGATGGCGTGTAAAATTCGCCGCCGCCCTGTCCTTCGGCCATTGCGAACTCGCCCAGGAAATATTCATACACGCGCCCGAACGTGTCGTAGTCGGATGAAACGGGGATTTCAGAAATTTTCTTGAGCAGTTCCTTGAGGAGCGTGCTGCCGAAAATGTTGTAGGTCTTGGGCAGGACACCGGCGAGTTGCGGATTCTGCTTCTCAATGTCGCGCATGGCGGCATTAACCTTCGCGCCGATGTTTTCGGCTTCGGGGCGATTCAGCAGATAATCGAACCGCGCCTCGGTGGGCAGATAAAGAATTCCCTCGGCGTGGTAGGCGGCGGGTTCGTCCACACGCGATCCGCGCCGGGATGAAGTGCCGGCTTTTTCCAGCGCGGCGCGCTGGGCGGTGAAGCGGACTTCGGCGAACCGCAAAAAGATGAGACCGAGCACGGGCGCGGAATACTCCTGCGACTTCAATTCGGAATTGGCGCGCAACTGGTCGGCGGCATCCCAGAGGCGTTTTTCCAGCGCCGCATTGTCAGCATTTTTTTCCGATGGGGCGATCCAGTGCATGAGCTTTTCCCGTGAGCCTAGGCTTTGAGGATATTTCAATCACGTTCAAACGCAAACCGGAAAAACATTTGGCATCAGATCGGCGAACATGAAGCCGTCTCGCAGCAGACCAAACGCCACGGTGGCCTGACCGATTCCATCGGTTTGCCCAGGCCTGGCTCCGTCCACAAAATCAAATGCACCTTTGATTGATCAATCCTTTCCCCGTCGGCATCGAGTGGTGTCAATGACGGGGTCAACATGCCCGAGTGCCGACGTTCGTTTCGTCACGGCCGTCACCGGGTTAATAAAAACAGAAAGAGATGAAACAAAAAAACAACCATGAAACAACAACCACCAAAACACGCATTCCACTACCTCAGCCCGGACGGTCTAGTCGAAGTCATCACCAAGACCACGACGGCCAAGCGCTTCCCGGCCCACGACTACCCCGTCGTGTGCCTGCGCTTCACACCGCAGGCGGGAACCCGCGTCCAAAAACACGGTGACGGCGTGGAAGTCGTCATGACCCACCAGGAAGTGGCCCGCCACCTGGCGGCGTTAAACCGCGCCGACGCCAAAGGCAACTACCGCTGGAACAACGTGGCTCCCAAATGCCCACACCGAAAAGCCCAGTGGGACAAGCTGAACCGGGAGCACTACGCCAAGAAAGGAAGCCAAACACTGGGGAAATAAACCCGCCCCAGTCATGGCGGTGTGTAAGATCACCGCCATGACTGGCTAAGGGACTGGGTGTGGTGTTGGCTTTTGTGCTGAAACCGGCCTCACGAACTGAACAGGACAGATATGAAACGGTAGTGAAATTGCTGGTGGAAGGCGCAAATCAGGAACCGTTCCGGCGCGGAGATGATGCCGCCGGTGGAAAATTACACATGTCCGGAGAAATAATATCATTTCCCGGTCACCCAACGACGACGCTTACGAGAAGCGACGATCGTGTTGCCTGAGTCGGTGCCAATTAAAACTGGAGATGTTTCCGTCATCACGAATCTCCAGGCAGGCCTCCACAACCAGCCTGACTTGATCTTTTGTCGTTATTTGGGACGGTTCTGCCTGTTGCCCGCCCGCTAGGCGCAAGACCACCGACCATACGCTTTCCAAAGCATCCGGGGGTATTCTCCGTGTCCGCTGTTCAGTGAACTCCCGCGCATTGTGCCAACCATTGCTAACATATTGTAAAATTTTTGGGTTAAATCCTGTTAGTAATGTCCGACTCATCGCATACGAATAGGTCGGAATGCGGGAAGAAAGGTGACTGCCCACGCAAAAAAATCAGTGAGAGCTTCATCACTGACAATCACTAACCGCGCCCTTTGTTGACCGGGACAGCGCCACGAGGCGGGCAAGACGTTTGGCGGTTCAGTTTGATGTAGGCGAGCTTCATTTCACGTTAGTAAGCCGAGGCCACAAGTTTGCGCCAGCAAAAAACAATGATTAGGGAAACCATCTGTGGCGGCTTGGGGAAGCTCACCCAGTCCAGCGTTTATTTTTCATCGGCACCAAGGGTGCTGTGGTTGGCGTGTCGAGTTCAAGAAGTCCATCCTCAAGAATCAGCTCTTTACAATAGAGTATTATTTGTAATTTGATCCATTTGTAGTAGCTCACTCTGATAAATAAGTGTCGCCAGATGAGAAAACCCAACCGAAAACGCACCATTGTATTTTATCACTGACTGGCTCACCTTTTTAGCATTTTTGCTGTTTAGATCTTTAAGCATAAAACTTGAGAATACTGTTGCGTTGGAAAACGTAAGAACTGTTTCTAGCTTTTCTTGGGTAACTAGAACAGAATCTGCCACTAATACTAAACGACGCAATGAGTTTGTAGACAGATTTGGGCCAAACATAGTGGGTTGACGCCATGATCCATTAAAATCCCTTGAATCTAACGTGGCTAAAAACTTTCTGCTGCCGTTTTCTGCCATGTATTTATGTAAGACGAGAATCTCCCCCATCACTTTGCTGTTTAATAATAAAAGAATTAGAAAGATATAAGTTTTCATATACTTTAGTAAGCAGACCAAGTTGGATTTCTGGTTATTCCGATACGTTTGGGCGTGGGAGTCTCGACATAACCACTTCCCGCCAATCCTTTTTCTATAGATTTTAAGTCATAGTATATCTCTTTTGTGTTACATGTAGTATCCGAAATTTTTGTTGACTCGTTTTTCTTTAAATGAGTTTTCCCGATTTCCCATATAATGTTTTGGTCATCTGGGAAACCCCAAGCATCAAATGAATAGTTTGCTGTCCAATCTTGCTCTTTAAGCCCCTCCTCAATTTGATGCTCTATAATAGATAATATTGCGGCAGTTATCACCCCTCCCGCAATTTTATATCCGATTCCTTCAAATTCAAACACGTCCGACGCATCGAAACCACTGTGTAACGCTTCTACAGCGTCTTCGTTACTATTGAAATTATCTGAATACTTCACCCATCCCTCATAATGGTTTAGATATTGGTTTTCTTTGGGAGTAAAGTCCGCATAAAAGTTTCTTTCCCAACATCCGCACATTCCTTTTCTTGGGTATTGACGCTTACCAATAATTACATCTTTTATTTTTTTCCCGGTTAGCGTGTAACTCTTAAGTGGATTACCAACTATCATTGGTGCCTGGCTACCGATAACTTGTGGGGGAGAAAACAAAGCCAGTCCATAAGCATCTTTCCATTTTATTGAGTTATTATAAACAAATCCATATAAGTTAAATCCACCTATTTCTTTAATCGGGTCTCTATTTGGCCATGCCGAACGACCCGCTGCCGTTTGGTAGCCGCAGACTCGCAAGCCGGGCGTGAACATAGAGCGAACCCGGCCACTACCTAAACAACGACCCAATAGCTTGCGATGTAAACTCCTGACGCGAGTTTGGATGGGGGAGGTCAGGAGTTGCATGTCGGCGAATGGCATTTATATCTTAATGATTATTACTTTGTCTCGGCCTGGTGGTCGCCATTAAGTGAAGCGACCGGGCAAGCTGCATTCGATTGAGCAGGCGGCGGAACCGGCAAGATAACATCTTATATGTAAAAAGCCTTCGCTTGCTGCTTTTTTATGTGCGCCCGATGAATGGTGGGAGAATTGGCCACTTGGAGGTGATAGGTTACCGGCATGAGTATTCTGCTATCTGAAATTGAAAAACTTCCAGTTTCTGATAAAATGAAAATGGTGCCGGCGAGCACTTATGGATTAAGTGCAACGATGGGCTTGAGTCTGTCTGATTCCGCGTTAAATCTGGTCCATCTCCAGCTTCATCCGATTACAGAAAACCTCTGCTTTTCCATGGGGTTGGTCAAGATTGCGGACGTGTATTGGGCGTGGCGAAATAATTTTCTAGCATCCAAATCCTTTAGCCTTAGACAACAGCAAGAGATTCAGAATGCCCTGCGTGAGGTCTTAAGAACAAAGACGGTGGATGGTCGGGTGGATTGGGAAAAAATCTGGGCGCAGCGGGGGGTTTCATTGCCGACTTTGGCGATGGCTTCCAGTGCGTTGGAACGCTTGACTCCCGGCATGAGGGAGTTCGGGTTGGGCGTGCTCCATCTAGGAAAAGCTTGCTGGGTGCTTGAATCGCAACATATCACCACGGTGGGAGGGTTGATTGACGCCGCCCGAATCGGGATTGGAACAATTCCCAACTTCGGGACTTTTGCCCAACGGCAAGTCGTTACGGCCCTGAAAGCCTTGTCGAGTTCAATCGCCACAACCGGTTCGGTCAATTGGGAGCTTTACGCAACCAACCGGGGTTATCCTATGATTCCTAAAAACGGCGGGGATATTTCGGATAAGGGCGGAATGCTAGGCACCCTGCTGGCCATATGCAACGAAGCGATTCCCCATCAGTTTGATAAACAAGGCTGGGACGTTTTTCAGCGACGATGCCTGAAGACCACTCGGAGCACATTAAGAAACATTGCGATGTCCCATGGTGTTTGTGTCGAACGCATCCGAAAAATTGAGGAATCGTGTCTGGACGCCGTGCGCAACCCATTACTGAACGATAATTATTGCGGGTTAGAATTCCGAATCCGGGGGGATTACGTAGCAGCCTTCCGGCAATCACGGCTTCAGCTTAAGACTTTGAGTGCCCCAGCCTTGCGGGAATCGCGCTGGCTCGCCGAATTGGCTGGGCTATGGAAATCAAGTGAAGCCGAGGTGCGGCAATATGATCGGCTCATTATTGAGTGTTTAAATTTTCGCCGGTATAATCTGGACGGCTTCCAGCTTGAACCGATCATCATGGATCGCGCAATCTCCCGTAGCGAGGCGGAAAAACTTTGCAAGCAGGTTTACGCTGTCCATGAAATCCTGACCGGCAACTTGTTGGGGTTGGAGGCTTCCGCACTGTTGCAAGCCCTCAGACAAAGGGGATTTGACGGAATTAGCCCCAAGCACCTTGCCACGCTAATCGATTTATGTTCGACGGTAGAAACTGTTAAAAAGCATGGTGTCAAATATCGGCTCAAACTCGAGTTTGTGGCGGGCCGGACGAATCAGGCAATCCGCGTTTTGCATGAGGCGAATATCCATTTGCACCATCATCAATTAATCGCAGAAATCAATGGCCGGCTTCCCGAATGTAAACGAATCCGAGGAAAATTTAGCTTTGTAAATCAGCTCTGTAAAGATGACCGGTTACAACCAATCGGCAAAAGCGGCAAGTGGACGTTGACAGAGTGGAAAATGGAAACTCGGCCACTCATTGAAGTCATTGATGAGGTGCTCATGAGTGAGGGTAAGCCGTTGGCCTTCGACGAAATCGCCCGAAAAGTTTTAACCAGACGCCCGGGAACCGAGGGCTCGATTCTCCTTACCCTGAGGATGAATCCGGACCGGTTTCAGCAGGCTTCCGGCGGCATCTATGGCTTGAAAAGTTGGGGTGAAATTGGGTCTGCAACAACCAAGCCGGCGGCCATCGGGGAGTTTATTGAAGATTACTTTAAGGGCCAAGGGGGTGGGGCCGTTAATTTCAGACATCTTCGCAAAGCCTTTGAAGAAGTCTCCGGTTTGTGTCCCCGGGCGGCCGCCAGCCGCTTGGCCGCACATCCTGCACTGGAAATGCATCCGGCCACCGGCTCGGGCACTGAGCGGCGGCAGCTGGCAACCTATCATGCGAACTGGCAAAACCGGCCGGCTAAGAATGTGGGCAAGCCCAGGCGCCAGCCGTTGCAATCGGAAAGAATCGTGGCGGAAGCCAAGCGGCTTGTGCAAGATGAGCCGTCCGGCGAATGCTTGTTAATTGATGTTGTCAACATATTGAAAGAACAGATGGGCATCTGTTCAACAAGCATCTATGCGGCGATTGCCGGGTGCCGGGAGATTGAAAAAACATCCCGGCCCGGCGAGAAGATTAAGCGGTTGTGCCTGCAACGCCCGGAAGTCCCGGATGCCCCGGTGCTGGATGCTAAACGCGGCGGTGCCACCGCCCGTTGGCTGGATGGTTCAGCGGGGCAGCGTGAACCAAAAGTTACTGCCTTGGTTGAGGCCGCTTTCGACCCCAATTTCACCACCGTGCGCCGCGACCGCGAGCTTGCAAAATGCCAAACCTAGTCCGCTCCCGCGCCGTTTATTTCCTGTTTCAACCTGGCCAAATTTTTCAAATATTTTTTGGTGGAATTCAGGAGCAATACCTGAACCGGAATCGCTGACTTCGATTCGCGCCTGCTTTTCCGTGGCGATGATTGCAAGGTGAACCACGGCGGTTTCCGGAGAAAATTTCAAGGCGTTGTTGAGCAGGTTTTGCAGCACCCGTTCCAACAGTTCCCGGTCGGCTGATACGGTCAGAGTGGCGGGCGCGGTCTTTACTTGGACCTGCTGGGAATTTTGTAATTGGTTGGTGGTAAGGACCAGCTTTCGCACCAAAGCCACCAAGTCAAGCGGTTCGGGATATAACTGTAATTGGCCGGCTTCAAGTTTACTGACGACGAGCATTTCCTGAGTCATTGAAATCAGCCGACGCGTGCCGTTGCTGGCTTCGGTAATATATTTTTTTCCGGATTTGGAAAGGGTTTCCGCCTCACTGGTTTCCAGGAGTTCCAAATACCCGCGGATTACCATCAGCGGAGTATTCATGTCATGGATGATCATATGGGTGAGGTCCTGGCGCAGTTGCTCCAGTTTCCGCAATTGCCGGTAATTTTCCTGCAACGCTAGTTTTTGGCGGCGCAGTTCCAAATGGGTGTGAATGCGGGAGCGCACCTCACTTTCCTGAAAAGGTTTTACAATATAATCCACGCCACCGGCGGCAAATGCCCGAACCTTGTCTTGGGTTTCATCGAGGCCGCTGATGAAAATAACCGGCACGTCCTTCAAATTTTCATCCGCCTTAAGTTGGGCGCACAATGCCAGACCGTCCATTTCCGGCATGGCGATATCCGTCAAAATCAGATCGGGCGGAACCAGCTTGGCCGTTTGCAATGCGTGCCGGCCGCTGGTGACAATGCGCACCGTGTAATTTTCATCGGCCAGCATGGCGGACAGCAGGCGGAGATTATCCGGCACGTCATCGACAATAAGTATCGAAAACTTTTGGGTCATATTATGAACGGTTGGCTACCTTGAGGACTTGCATGAGACCGTCGGCATCAAATTGATCCGCTAAAATGAGCAGCGCATCGGCCGTGCCGGCATCTGTCGGTCTGATGCCTTCAATCAAGGCGGTTGCTTGGTTGAAATCTGCAATGAGCAAGGCGTTGTGCAACTCGTTGCGCCAAGTTTGAGGCAATGATGCCACCTGAGTGCCCAGACTTGAAACCGTATTTATCGCGGCAATGGGTTTCGTTTTGGCGAGACGTTTTAGCCCGAACAGGTCGCTAATTTTTCCCAGCAATTCATCCACCGCCACCGGCTTGGCTAAAAAGGCATCGGCCCCGGCAGCGGCAGCGGCGGCACGGTCTTCCGGATAAGCGGTGGCGCTGACGCTAATAATTTTAATGGCCTGACACCGGGCGTCTGCCCGCAACTGGCGAATGGTTTCCAGCCCGTTCATCTCCGGCATCCGGGTATCCATCAAAATCAGTTGCGGCTGCCACGTCGGACAAATTTTCAGCGCCTCCATTCCGCTGGTCACAGTGCGGCAGTCAAACCCGCCTGTCATCAGCATATCTTTGATCAGTTCAAGGTTCTCAACGACATCATCTACTACCAAAATCCGGCTGACCAACGCGGCAGCCGGTATGCCACCGGCTGCCTTAATAACGACCTGGTCGGGAGTGGCAAAGCGGATAACGGTTTCGACGGGGACTTCTAATTGAAAAGTGCTGCCTTTTCCGACTTCGCTGTGGACACTGATATGGCCCTGCATGAGTTCGGCGTATTTTCGAGAAAGTGCCAAGCCCAGCCCGGTGCCACCGGTGGTTTTACGGCCGGCCTGACCTTGCTGAAAAGTGTCAAACAACTTTTCCAGTTCATCCTCGGCAATGCCCGGTCCGGTATCCGTCACCGCGAGAATCAGCAGCAACTGGTTGTGATGTTTGGGCTGGACGGAAGCGGTCAAATGGATGCCGCCGTGCTGGGTAAATTTTACAGCGTTGGCCAGCAGGTTGTTTAAGATCTGACCAATTTTTTGATGGTCCCCCCGGATCATTTCAGGAAGCTGACTGGTCTTGGCCAGCGTCAATGTCAACTGCTTGCCTTTAGCCGGTTCGGCAAACAAGCGGACCAGGTTATCCAAAAACTCGTTCAACCTGAAATCCGTTGGCTGTAGAGAAATGCGCCCGGATTCCACCTTGGCTAAATCCAAAATATCATTGAGGATAGTGAGGAGCTGTTCGCCGCTGCGGTTGACCGCGATAAGTTTTTTTTGAACATCGCCCGGCAGGTTGGCTTGCCGCTGCAACAACTGGGTATTGCCCAGAATGACGTTCATCGGGGTGCGAATTTCATGGGACATGGCGGCGAGAAATTCGCTTTTAGCTTGGCTGGCTTGATCCGCTTTCTCCAGCGCAGCCTTTAACTCAGCCGCGTTTTTTTTCCGCGTGGTGATGTCGGTCAAAAAGACGCGTAAATCCGTCGGCCGACCGTCTTCATAAAAAACGGGCTGAACGAATAATTCGAGGGGAACCCGCCGTCCATTTTTGATTATGTATTCTATTTCATAACGCACCGGCTGGCGGGTGCGCATACATTCCAGCACCATCAACTCTTCTGCTTTGCGCCATTCGGGCGGCGTCAGTTGGGTGACCCAGTTAAAATTCGGATCCTTCAGTTCATCCCGCGAGTAGCCGGTGAGCTTGACAAACGCCTCATTCACCAGAGAAAGACGGCCATCTGCGGTTCCGATGCAAAAAGGCATTTCGGAGTTTTCTATCACCTCCGACAACATGGCGATTTCACGGGTTCGCTCGGCCACACGCTTTTCCAATATTTCCTGTGCGCTTTTGATTTCGTGAATGTCATAGCAATAGCCGATGTAGCCGCCAAAGCCGCCGCCGGGCAAATCAAACGGCTGGCCATGATCCGCAATCCACCGATACTCGCCATCGTGCCGGCGCAACCGGTATTCCAGCATAAACGACTCGCGTTTTTTAAAGTGAGCCAAATAGCGTTTCACGCAGTCGTCCAAGTCGTCCGGATGCACACCCGCCGCCCAGCCATCGCCCTGCTCCTGTTTCAGAGAGCGGCCAGTGAAAGCGAGCCACGTCGCATTAAACCAGTCGCACTTGGCATCCGTGCCCGCCCGCCAGATGAGTGTGGGCGCATTATCCAGCAATTGTAGGTGAAAATCGCGCGCCTCAATAAGAGCTGCCTCGGCTCGCCTGCGCTCGGTGATATCGATGACGAACACGGTCAACCCGGTCACCTCGCCGTTAGCACTATAGATGGGACTGTAACGGTCTTCATAAAATGTTCTATGGCGTGAAAGGTCGCCGTATTCCTCCACCAGCAGGAACGCCTCGCCGCGCAAAGCCCGGTCAAAATTGGCCTTGGCTTTGGCGCGATCGGCCGGGGCGCCAATGATGTCCAGCATGTTGACGCCCACGGCAATATCCGCGCCCCAAATCTGTTTGATTGTGGCCTTATGTGATTGGGTGAACTCGGTGTAGCAGTAGTTGGCGTCCAGCGAAAAAATGACAACGTTTTGTGGGCTTTCCAAAATGGACTTGAGCAGGGCGGATTTCTGGCTGGCGGTTTCCTTGGCCGTCAACAATTCCCTTTCCGCCTGTTTGCGGTTGGAGATGTCTTGAATCAACGCTACAAAATAATCCATTTTCCCGTCCGCCAAACGAGTGCAACGGACAGTCAAATCCGTCGTCAGATATTCGCCGTTTTTCCGGAGAAAGCGTTTCTCCATGCTATAACCTTCGATTCCCCCGCGCACAACGCAGTCGAAATAAGCCGCGTTTTCCACGAGATCATCCGGATGGGTGATTTGCGCCCAAGTCATGCTATAAAGTTCCTCCCGGGTGTAACCCAGCATTTCGCACAACCGGTCGTTGACCTGTAGCCAGCCTTTTCCGGGCGAGGTGATGGCGATGCCGGCGAGTGGCATCTCGAACCAGGTGCGCAGCCGAGCCTCGTTTTCTCGGATTTTCTCCTCCACCTGCTTGCGTGCGGTGATGTTCCTATGGGTGATCACTACCCGGATAGGAACGTGTTTTTTGAAACGCGTCACGGAAGCCAAAAACCAAAACTGTTCCGTGGGCGAATGGCAGGGATATTCCAGAGAAAACACGTCACGTTCGCCACGGATCACCGCGCGAATGCCCGCCGCGAAGGCCTGTGCATCTGCCATTTCCGGTCCGACGGACGCATCACAAATTGCCAAATAGTTGGCTCCCACATCGGCGTTTTGAGCGGGTGTTGAGCCGGAAAGGGCAAAGCCCTTCCACGCTTCGTTGGTGGCCAAAATTTTCCCCTGCTCATCCAGCACGCACAAATGTTCCGGCAGCGAATCAATGGTTTCTTGGTTAAAATCTGCCGCTGCTTGAATTTTTGCCTCCGCCTGCTTGCGCACGGTGATATCGCGAACCGTAGCCCACATGCCGGTGATTTGACCGTCAGCGTCCTTGATTGTGAAGGTGCGCAGTTCCACCGGAAAAACGGTTCCGTCTTTGCAGCGATATTCCTTTTCATAAACCTCGGAGAAGCCGCGCGGCAAGACCTGCTCCTGAACGATGCTGGCTTCGAAGGCGTGCCATATTTCCGGCGTCAAATCTTGATAGGACAGCCGCAATAACTCCGCATCCGAGTAGCCCAGCATTTTCGCATAGGCCGGATTGAACTCACGAATTTGACCAGACATGTCCACGCTGACGATTCCGTCTGTGATGCTCTCATAGAGTCCACGGAATTTATTCACCGACGCAGTCAACCGTAGTTCTGCCAGCTTGCGCTCGGTGATGTCTCGGGCCACTTTGGACACGCCCGTGATTTTTCCGGCGGCGTCTTTGATGGGCGAAGCGGTGATCGAAACATCAATCAACCGTCCGTCCTTCGTTTGCCGGATGGTTTCAAAATGTTCGATCGCTTCGCCCTGCGCAATCGCCGCCAGAATTTGGTCTTCATCCGTCTGCCTCTCTGCCGGGATGATGCGGCGGATGGAGGTGCCGACCATTTCGGCGGCGGTGAAACCGAAAATCTTTTCCGCACCCTGGTTCCAAGTAGTGATGGTGCCGTCCAGCTGCTTGCCGATGATGGCGTCGTCCGAGGAAGTCACGATGGCCGCCAGCCGGGCATTCGCCATTTCCATCTGCTTGCGGTTGGTGATGTCTTCCTGCACGCAGATGAAATGCGTGACCTTTCCGGAGGCATCTTTTACCGGCGTGACGGTTTGGTATTCATCATAGAGGGTGCCGTCTTTCCGGCGGTTTTTCACCTCTCCCTGCCAGTAATGGCCGGCCAGAATATGGGTCCAGATTCGCTGAAAAAACTCTGGGGAATGTTGTTTGGAATTGAGCAGCTTGGGGGTCTGGCCGAGAGCTTCCGCTTCGCTGTAACCGGTCAGGCGCGTGAAGGCGTCGTTGATCCAGAAGATCTTTCCGTCGATGTCGGCCAGGAAAATGCCGTTGGCCGCTGCGGCCAACGCGGATTTCATCAGCCGCATCTGTGCTTCCGCCTGTTTGCGCAGGGTGATGTCGCGGCCAATGCCCATCACGCCGATGATTTCGCCGTGCGCGTTCGTCCGGGCGAAAAGCGTGATCTCCATCTCCACCTGTTCCGGCAGATCCGGATGCCCGTGTAATTCATAAGGCGGGACTGCCTCACCTTTCATAACCCGGTGAAAGTTATCCCAAGCCAGCGGCAGTTCATCGGGATGAACCAGCGGGTTGAAGGGTTGGCCAATCCAGTGGTCCACTCCAAGTCCCGACACCTGCTCCACGACGGGGTTCACCGAAATAAATGTGCCGTTCGGCCCCAGAATGAAAATAAGGTCGCGGGCGTTGTTCACGAGCTGGCGGTAGCGCTCCTCGGAGGTTTGCAACTCCAATTCCGCCGCGACCCGTGTGGAGATGTCTTCAATAAATCCTTCGATATAATCCGGCGTGCCGGCGGTTCTGGCCAGCCGCATCTGGATTCGCCCGACCATGATGGTTCCATCCCGCTTCCGAAGTTGGATTTCTTGATCGGTGCTCAGGCCCGACTCCGAAGTCATTAGCTGCGCGATCACCGCCGGGCGCATTTTCGGGTCGGCATAAAACCGGACGGCAACGTTTTCGCCATCCGCCAGCATTGCCGCCGGGTTGGCATAACCAAAGATCCGGGCCATTGTGGGGTTGGCCGCCAGCAACCGGCCCTCCAGACTGGACTGAAAAATACCCACCGGGGCCTGCTCGTAAAGCGTGCGGAATTTATTTTCGGATATGACCATCGCCTTCTCCGCCTGCTTGCGCTCGGTGATGTCTTCCTGCACGCAGATGAAGTGCGAAAGCTTGCCGTCGGCACCGATCACCGGCGTGATGGTTTTGTTTTCGGGATAAATCGTGCCATCCTTGCGGCGGTTGAATATTTCGGCCTGCCAGACTTTCCCGGCCAGGATCGTCTGCCATAACTCCCGATAAAATCCGGTATCATGCTGGCCGGACTTGAGAAAGCGCGGATTTTTGCCAGTGGCTTCCTCGGCGCTGTAGCCGGTTATCCGGGTGAAAGCGGCATTGACCCAGAAAATTTTCCCGTTGGGTTTGACCAGAAAGATGCCATTGGCGGCGGCGGCCATGGATTGCTCCAACTGGAGCAGATCGGACTCCGCTTTTTTCCGGACGGTGATGTCGCGGATGGAGCTGACCAGAAAGCCCTCTCCCGCGAAGTTGGTTCCGTGGGAGCTGACCTCCACCGGTATCGTGTGGCCGTCTTTGTGAACATGAACGGTCTCAAAAAGAATGCCGCTCGCAAAAGCCTGTGACAACTGATGGGCGGCCAGCGCGACATCATTATTCTGCCGGAGATCGTAAATGGTCTTGGCGAGCAACTCCTCGCGGGTGTAGCCGTAAAACTCCACCGCCGCCGCGTTGGCGGAAACAATCCTTCCGTCGCGGCTGCGGACGAGGAGCAGCGCGTCCCGGCTCTGGCTGGCCATGAGTTCGGACAACCGGAGCGCGTCCTCCAACCGCCGTTTCTCCGTCACGTCGCGCCCGATGACCAGCAGCGCGTGCCGGCTGCCATCCGGATTAAACAGCGGCACCTTGTGGACTTCATGCTCCTGCATCCGGCCGTCCGGCCCCGGTCCGCGCTCAATGACGCGCGTCTGTCTGTGGGCGGCCCAACCGGCCTCGTCACTGCGGATGCAGGCGGCGAACAGATCCTTGAGCCCCGGCCGTTCGAGCGCCAGTTCGGCGTCTGTCTTGCCGATCCAAGCCACCTCTTTGAGTTGAAAAAATTCGCTGGCCGGCGGGTTGGCCACCAGCCAGCGCCCGGCGCCATCCTTGAAAATGACATTGTCCGGCAGGGAGTTGACCAGCGTGATGAGATTTTCCTGGGTTTCAACCAGCGCCGTTTCCATCTTTTTCTGAACGGTGACATCCAGTGCGGCGCTCAGTAACAGTTCTTTTCCGCCGACCGTCACCTTCTGCGCCGACCAAAGGAGATCGGCAGACCGGCCCGACTGGGAATGCAGTTGGAGCCGATGGTTTCGGACGACGCCGTGCGCCTTGATTTCGGCCATCAGGGCGGCCCGGTCGGCCGCGTTTGTCCAGATGCCCAGCTCCGTCGTCGTGCGGCCGATGGCTTCGTCCCGGCTCCACCCGGTCAGCTTCAAAAACTCCGCGTTCACATCCAGCAACCGGCCGTTCTCGATGCTGGAAAGTGACATGGCCACCGGACTGGCGTGAAAGGTCTGGGCAAACTTCGCCTCGCTCTCCTGGAGGACCGCTGCTGCCTGCACCCGGTCGGTGATGTCGCGCGCCATGCCCACCAGATGGCGCTCCCCGTGCCGTTCAAAAAAACCAAAATTGACCTCCACCGGAAAAACGGAGCCGTCCTTGCGCCGGTGGTGGCCCAGCAGCGTTTTGGCTTTGTCGGCCTTGAACCCGTCCCGCAAGACCCGGGCCTGGGCGAGGCTGAAGTCGGTCTCCACGTCCATGACCGTCATGTGCAGCAGCTCTTCCCGCGTGTAGCCGAGACTGGCGCAGGCCTGCTGGTTGACCTCGAGGAAACGCCCGGAAAAATCATGAACAAAAACGGCGTCCGCCGCCTGCTCGATATAAGCTCGGAACCGCGCCTCGCTTTCCCGCAGCACGACCTCGTTCTTGACGTGCTCCGAGATATCCGTCATCGCAACCAGACAATTTCCACCGCCCGGCGCCCGTTTGGCTTCCAGCCGGATAAATCGCAGCGACTGGCCGGCCGGCGGCAAAGACACTTCGCAGTGGACTGCGGTTTCGGCTGCCTGCGCCCGCTTGAAAAAATCTCGAAACACCTTATGGTCGCTCGCTGTCAGCAAGCGTTCAAACACTTTGCCGAGCAAGCGGCCGCGCGCGACGCCCACCATCGAGGCTCCCGTCAGATTCACCAACTGGATGATGCCGGCGGCGTTCAGGCTGAAGTAACCGTTCGGGGCAAAATCATAAAGCTCGGTGTATTGTTCCAGACCGGCGGCGATTTCACCCTGCGCCCGGCGCAGTTCGTCGTTCTGCATCTCCAGCTCGATCTGGTGGACTTCCAGCTCGTGCTGCAACCGGCGCACATCGGCTTCGGACGAGGGCGGCCGGCCGGCGCTCTGTTTTTTCAAGCGCGCTTCGGCGGCCTTGCGGAGCGAGGCCGCCGCCTTGGATTTCTTGGCCGCCGGCTTCACTCTTCACCTTTCTTTCGGCCCCTGAGTTCGGCTTCCATCTTTTTTGCCGCCGTGATGTCGTTGAAGGTGATGACCACGCCGTCAATCCGGTTGTCCACCGTGCGGTAGGGCATGAGGCGCATGGTGAACCAGCGGCCGTCGCCGGTGGCCAGATTTTTCTCCACCGGCATCAGCGTCCGCAACACCTCCTGCGCGTCGGCGGAAAGATTGCTGTATAACAAATCGGAGGCGAGGTCGGTGATGGGCCGGCCCACGTCGCCGGGGATGAGTTTGATGAGCTTGGTGGCCTGCTCGGTGAACCGCCGGACGCGGAGCGTGCTGTCGAGAAACAGCGTGGCAATCTGCGTGCTGTTGAGCAGATTTTTCATGTCATTGCTGGCGGTGGACAGCTCGTCCACCTTGGCCTGCAACTCGGCGTTGACGGTCTGCAGTTCCTCATTGAGCGACTGCATCTCCTCCTTAGAGGTGGTCAGCTCCTCGTTGGTGGATTGCAGTTCCTCGTTGGTGGACTGCAATTCCTCGTTCATGGACTTGAGCTCCTCCTGCGACGTCTGCATTTCCTCCCGCGTGCTCTGCGCGTCTTCGCGGGCGGACTGCAGCTCCCGTTCAAGTTCCCTCATCCGGACGCTTTCCGGCACGGGCTTGGCGGCCCGGCCCGGCCTGGCCGCCTTGGAGACGGGCGCTTCCGTGAAAACAATCATCGCCAACCCGCGCAGCGCCTCCGGCAGCGTGAGCATTCGCACGGTCACGTCCACCACGGCGGTGCCGCCATTGGTGCCCACCTTGAGGCCGCGCACCGCCACCGGCTCGGCCTGCCGGGGTGCCCTGGCGAGGGCGTCGGTAAGCGCGTGCCGCAGCCCCTCGCGCGCCATGACAAAAATATTCCAGTTGGCCTTGCCGGCGGCGGGTTCAAGAAATCGGCCGGTGCGGCCGCTGACAAAGAGGATGTCACCCTGCGCGTTGACGAGCACGGCGGCGGGCGCGTGGTTTTGCAGGAGCCACTGCTCGGCCAGTTCCTGAAGGTTCACCGGCGACAGCGCGGATTTTTTTACGGGTTCGGCCATAGGTTTGGAGGATGACACAAAGGTGGAGGGGAAATCAACCGGCACGGAATGCGGCACGATTTCCTGCCGGCGAAAGAGGCGGGATTTCCCCTTCACCGGCGCAAACAGGTGGGAGAAACTGCCGACGCTCTCCGCGCTCCCGAGCATCAGGACGCCGGCGGGATTCAGGCTGTAATGGAACAGCGGCAATAGCCGCTTCTGCAACTCCGGGGTGAAATAAATGAGCAGGTTGCGGCAGCTCAAAATGTCCAGCTTGGTGAACGGCGGATCCATGATGAGGTTTTGCGGCGCAAAGATCACCAGCTCACGAATCTCCTTGGCCACGCGGTAGCCGTGCTCCTCCTTGTGGAAAAAACGGTTGAGCCGCTCCGGCGAAACATCGGCCGAGATGTTCAGCGGAAAGAAACCCGCCCGGGCTTTCTCCATCGCGTCCTGGTCGAGGTCGGTGGCAAAAATCTGGAGAGTGAGGTTGCTGCGCGGCTTCAATTTCTCCACTGCCTCCTTGAAAACCATCCCCAGCGAATAGGCTTCCTCGCCGGTGGAACAGCCAGGCACCCACGCCCGTAGCGTGTGGCGCGGCTCGCGGCCGGCCAGCAGCGACGGCAACAGTTCATCCCGCAACATGTCCCACACGGCCGGATCGCGGAAAAAACTGGTCACGCCGATGAGCAACTCTTTGAACAGAAGCTCCGCCTCCTGCGGATTTTCACGCAGATAATGGACATAGGTGCCGATTTTGGGAATCTGGTGCAGCCCCATGCGGCGCTCGATGCGCCGGTAAAGCGTGTTGGGCTTATACAGCGAAAAGTCATGTCCCGTCCGGCTCCGGAGCAGAATGATGATTTTTTCCAAATGACTTTGCGTCCCGCCATCCAGCGCCGGGTCGCCGGGCGTGAAGATCGGCGCGTGGTGCAGATACTGGAGCAGTTTGCCCGGTAATTCCCCCGCCGCCGCCACTATGTCTGCCAGCCCCGCATCAATGGCACTGCGCGGCATCCCGTCAAATTTTGCGGTGGCAGGGTCCTGCACCAGTGCCAGCCCCGCCTGTTCCTTGATCGCCTTCAGCCCCAGCATCCCGTCGCTGCCCATGCCCGAGAGGATGACGCCCACGCTGCGCTCCCGTTGGTCCGCCGCCAGTGAGCGGAAGAAAAAATCAATCGGCAGCCGCAGCCCGCGCCTCGCCGTCGGCTCCAACAGATGCAGCACGCCATGCAGCAGTGACATATCCTTGTTTGGCGGGATGACATAGACGCAGTCAGGCTTCACCGGCATGCGGTCGGTCACTTGGATTACTTTCATTGGCGTGCCGCGCTGAAGGAGTTCCGGCATGATGCACTCATGCTCCGGATCAAGGTGTTGAACGATGACAAAGGCCAGACCGCTTTTCTCCGGCACGGCTTTCAGAAATTGTTCCAGCGCCTCCAACCCGCCGGCGGACGCACCCAGGCCGACGATGGGAAAAATTAATCCAGCGCTCTCAGCCGGCGGGGTGGGCAGCGGCATTCTGCCGGACTGGAATTTGGAAGACAATGATTTGGCTTTTGGCTTCATGATTTGTGATTTGCAAAATAAACCGGTGCCGCCCGGTGCTTATGCTTTCTCGACAGAATAATGCCAAAAAGCTGCAACCGTTAGTAAAAAATATTGCAAGCCGGATATCTGGCAGCGCGCTAGCGCAACCGCGTCGAAAATGGATTGGCGGCGGAATGTTCAGAGGAGAAAAGGATGGGTGTAAAAACCAACCCGGCCGATTGTCAGCGAGCTGGCGGGAGATGCGGGAACCAAGCCTGAAATTGGACGCCATCCGGGTGGAGGTTGCTCACTTGCACCCGACCGCCGATCAGGGTGATGATGCGTTCCGCCACGGCCGGAGCCAACCCGAGGTCGCCGCCGGGCGCGAAGGTTCTGGTGGTGGCGAGAATTTCAAAGAAGTGGGGTAAGTCAGGCTCCGGAATAGTCACTCCATAGCTTTCAATGGTTAGATGCACTTGACCTGGTGCCGACTGACCACTCAGTTTGATCTGGGTGCCGGACTGCGCGAATTTGATGGCAGTTTCAAGCAGGCAAAACAGGGCTTTGCGCAAATACACCCAGTCGCCAGCCACCTTGCCCAAGCCGGTCGCCCGGTGGATAATTTTGACGCCGCAGTCTCGGGCAAACGGGGCTACTTCCTCCAGCACGGTCACCAGCACGCCATCCAACGAACTTGTATTACTGGCAAACGCGCCTCCTTTCAGCTGCATTTCTGCCAGGAGCAGAGCATTGTCCAAGAGTGTCAGCAGACGCTGGCGGGACGCACCATACATTTGTCGCAGTTCCGAAATCAATGGGCTTCCCTCCGCTTGGGCAAAAGCCATGTCTGCGGATCCCAGCAGGCCATTCAGGGGCGTTCGCAGTTCGTGGGAAATCAAAGTCAGAAAATCGCTTTTGGTCTGGCTTAGAATTGCGAGCCGACCATTGGCCTCCACCAGTTCCTCGGTGCGCTTTTCTACCAGTTGCTCAAGGTGTTCGTTTTGAAAGGTCAGCGTTTGTTGCAACCGGCTTATTTTTAAATGGGTTCTTACCCGGGAAAGAACCTCCTCCACATGGAATGGCTTGGTGACATAATCCACGCCGCCCGCCTTGAAGGCCGCTACCTTGCCTTCAATTTCGTCAAGCCCGCTAATAAAAATGACTGGAATACCCTGGGTTTCCTTCTGGGCTTTAAGTTGCTGGCAAACTTGGTAGCCGTCCATCTCCGGCATCCGGACATCCAATAGAATCAAGTTGGGTGCTCGTTGGGCAATCGCATTCAAGGCCGCCTTGCCGCTGATGGCAGAACGCACCGAAAAATTATTTTGGCGCAGCAAGTCGGTCAGCAACCGTAAATTCTCCGGGGTATCGTCCACGACAAAAACATCGCCTTCAAACCCTGCCTGCGGTGGTTGCATCATGAGCTTATTTCAAAGTGGTGGCATATTGTTTCAACCGGCGGTTTAATTCCGGAAGGCAACGCAGGCTGATGGGAATGATATTGGAAAATTCACGAAGATGAACTTGCGATTGGTCTGCCTCTTTTTGCACATGGCTCAAAAAACTCAGGTTGATAATCGCACTTCGGTGAACGCGAACGAACTGATGTTCGGGTAGCTCCTTCTGCCATTGTTTCATGGGCTTCCGAAACATCATGCTCTGATCTTTTCCCCAAAAGGCTTTGGAATATTCGCCACAGGCCATAAAAACCTTCACATCGGAAAGCTTAACAAACTGCCGGCAATTGCCCGTGTTGGCTAGGAAGGAAGCAGCGGGAGCACCGGTGGCGTTCGGGGCTAAATCTACTCCCGTGCTCAAATGCGCTTCCGGGTGAAGCGGGGGCGGCGCGAGGCGGCTTCCGTTACCGGTGGAACGGTTAGCTTGAGCTATCCATTGGGTGATATCCCCACGTTTATCCAAATCATCGACGATTCCCGAAAAAATCTCGACCGCTTTTCTAAGACGCTGTGCCGTTCGTTGAGATTGCTGTTGATGGCGGTGAATGCGGGCTTTGACCGCGTCCAGAATTTCCTTTAACTGAACCGGTTTCGAAAGAAAATCGTCGCCGCCCAAATCCATGCTCTGCCGAACCTGCCGCCGGTCTGAGCAGCCGCTTAAAAATATAACGGGTATTGCATTGATAATCGGATCCTGGCGCAGCTTGGAAATAACCCCTAAACCATCCAAAGCTGGCATATCGATATCACACAAAATCAAGTCAGGACGTTCGGTCGTCGCCAACGCCAATCCCTGCTTGCCATCGGTTGCACAGACCACCGTATAGCCATATTGACGAAGAAAATCACCCACCAACCGATTGATGGCAGAGTCGTCATCAATAATTAATATTTTTGGCGGCAACATTCGATTGAAAATAGCATTTTTTAAGCCATCTGTAAATAAATCTAAAATTTCTGGGTTGGTAAATTTTAGAAGCTGAAAGCCATCAAACCGCCGGATAGCCTTAAGCTTTATGGGCAAAGTGGATAGCAGGCGGGCGAGCCGGTTGGCGCTGGCGGTTTTTAAATTTGGACGATTTCGCCCAATTTGGACAAAGCATTTCAGCCTCAACTTCGTTGAAGGCGCTTTCTGGGTTGTTGGCTTCACTGTCATCTTCGAAACGAGGCATCGGTTTTTTTGCCAAAATACACATGGCCAAAAGGCATAAAAATGGAATTATGCTGATCAGCCCCCAAATCAGTAAGACGGTTTTTACTATTGCCATAATTTTAATTAAAGCTGTTTAAATAAACACATGGGACTTCGTTCCTCACCCAAGATTCCCAAGATCGAACGGTGCTTTACCCTCCTTACTTAACTCTGTTTTTGAAGACCCACAAAAGGAATTCAATAAGCACGGGTGGAATTGTAGTTAGCGCACTATTGTTACGATTAAGTGCGATAACGGCTTTGAAGCTAAAGTCTGAAAAGCTGGAGCTTGCCTGCACGGTCACCACCACAATCAGGAACGACAAAATAGTAGACAAGATTTAATAACAGACGATGTCATCAATCAGGTAACAGGCAGACATAAAAAAACCGCCATTGCACCGATGTCCCAAGCCAGACGGATCACCCAGTGCCGTATATGTAACTCTTGAAAGATGGGATGGTATCATAGTAACTACGTTCCACAGCAATACGCTGAATTAGATAACGGTGCCTATGCTTGCACCATAACTAAGAGGGCAGACGGAAGTTGGCCTTGGGCCGGCGATTTCCAATCGCTTTCCCAGCCCGAGCCAACGAAAATAAGACTGAGGTTGAAGTCAATTTCTGACTAAGTTTTCATCACGTTAACCGCGAGATTACAGCGATGTCGGAACCGAAAACCGGCAATATTCCCGCCCTGGAACCTCAAAAAAAGCTTCCATGATATCATGTTTTAAAACTTTTGTGGGATTTTTTTTAGGTTGGGCGAAAATAAATATTAAAAAAAACGCCTGGTTTCCGCACAGGCTGTGCATTCCTTTGAGATAATTTATATGTGCAAAAGCGGGCACATAGACAGAAGGACTCGGCAGGCATTGGCGTAAACCGCGCCAATGCCCTGATTCCTTCGTCCGGTTTGCCGACCGTCAACATCGCGCTTAACCGCCAGTTCTACCGTTATAAAGACCTGCAAAACGCCGAACTCTTCGGGCCCACGCTGGCATTCCGCCTCACCCGCACTCCGGACTGGTTGTCACCCGTCAAGGTGGCCGGCCAGCGCCGCTATATGCCGGAAGACATCCAGAAGGTCCTCCAACGCCTCCATGCCGGTGAATCACCGGATGAATACCAAGATTGTCTTGGGCGCGGCCACCGGGCTGTCCCCAAACGCCGCCAGCACAAGACCCAGCCCAAACCGCCAGTCACTTTACCAGTCACCGAATCACCCATGTTGTTACCGCCCCTCAGCGCCTCCAAAATCAGCCATCGCG
>Ga0364867_10366_pt1 | contig 24783 bp, 27 predicted proteins | sample ExccelAu500001D4_3_FD_206915 | JGI IMG/M metagenome (GOLD analysis project Ga0364867, IMG submission 206915) | Enriched cells from Trout Bog Lake Hypolimnion, Wisconsin, USA - BchlTB.Aug13.5000.01.D4 | ecosystem: Environmental > Aquatic > Freshwater > Lake > Hypolimnion/Profundal zone | place... | reverse complement strand
GGAACCATCTGGCAACTAAACTGGGTGTGACCGCAACTGGTTATTGGCAGGCTAGTTGGAAGATTAGCGAAATCTATTTAATGCTGGTGACATCCACTCTGTCAGTTTATTACTTGCCTCGTACAGCAGAAATTAGAACAGCATCTGAACTTAGGTCTGAGATTATTAAGGTTTATCGCTTTGTTTTACCTATCGTATTGATGGGTGCACTTGTAATTTTCATATTGCGTGATTTAATTATTCATATTTTATTTACCATAAAATTCGCTCCGATGCGCGAGCTATTTCCTTGGCAGCTTGCAGGTGACGTGATGAGAGTCGGCTCTTGGGTGCTCGCATTCATTATGTTAGGACGCGCTATGATTAAACAATTTTTAATAACGGAAATCACTTTCTCTATTTCACTTGTTTTATTGAGTTGGTTATTAATTGGAAAATTTGGTGTAGTTGGTGTGTCCATTGCTTATGCGACAAATTACTTCTTATACTGGGTCTGCATGTGGTACATAATGAAACATGAAATGCGACGAATGGAGCTGGTAGATGATAAATCCTAAACTATCGTTGCTTCATCGTTTACGGTTATTGCCAGATAGGATTAATCAATGATTGAGAGTCTTGAAGTATTTCTTTTTATCGGATATATGTTATTGTAATAGTTTTGTAATACCAACCAACCAGTGCTGTAATGACAAGACGTGAAAAAGTTCAATTGGGGCGCTGCAACTTGGGTGTTTGGCCATTCCCGTATTTTTTGAACGGCTACATTCATATAGAAGCGTGTAATTCTTCTGCCAGCATAAAAATTGAAGATCGTGTATGGATCAACAACAATGAAGTAATTGTCTCCGAACGAAGCTGTAACAGCATCGGAGCAAATACGCTGATCGGCACAGAGTTCACGGTTTACGATTCTGATTTCCACTATTTGCAACCGTCGCAGCGAATGGCTGGAACTCATCAATGTGCGTCAGTTAGCATTGATATAAAATTATTTATAGGATCTCGTGTGATGGTGATGAAAGTAGTTGTTATTGGTGACAATAGCGTGATTGCTAGCGGTGCTGTAATTACGCATTCTTTTCCAGCGAATTTTATCCCGGGCGGTGTGCCTGCGAAAGTTATCCGATATCTGAGAAGCAATGAAAAACAGGAAGGTTATTTGTGAGATAGCTGATGGAAACTTTCTTGACATTTTTAATTATAACCTATCGCCGCCCAGAAAAAGTAGCGCGGCTTTTGATGCAATTTCTGGATGATCGCTGGCTGCAGCTCGGACTCTCGGATTTAGAAATAGTGATTGCGGATGATCATGGTGAAGATGATACTTACGAAATTATTAGTCCAGTAATCAGGCAACTTGATAAAAAAGGCTGGCGAGTTAAGTATGTATATCGTAAAGCAAATTTGCGCGGTGACCGCAATTTGTATTATGGTTATACACGAGATTCATTAGGCAAGTTTGTTTGGTTCTTGTGTGACGATGATCTGATAGATGTAGGGGAAGCGCTTCCTTACATTAAAACTGTTCGACAAGAAAATCCATTGATTAGTATGTGTGGTTTTGTTCAAGGCCGCAATAATCAGCATGGAAATTTCTTTGGTGGCGAGATACGACTCATCAAAGATTTTTCGGAGTCTGTTAATTATTTAATAAAATTCCCAAAAACCACTGCTTATCTTATGAGACGTTGTCCGGAATTAAATCTTGATCAAATATTTGAGCGTTGGGACCACACATTATTCTCTTGGATTGGAATTCCTATTTTTTTGTTGGCGCAAAAAAAAAATGAAAGTGTTTTGATATACCCCGCTGTTGTGGCGCGCGCTGATAATGATTATGGACTATTGCAATATAGCTACAGAATTTTTGGGAAATTGAATTTTGTTACTCAGGATAGTATTGAAGTCGCTGGCAAATCTTTTAAAAAAATCAAACCCAGTTTAGTTAATTTGCCTGATTGTGATGAAATGAAACTTTGTCTCGATGGTTTGCATGCACACTATAGTTGGCGTTGCGATATTGAATATACAGAAGACGTGCTTGCTCGAGAATTAACATTCCTTCGTAAAAATTGGCTGGATATTTTTCGTTCAAAAAAACGCGTCGTGTCTTTTATAAAATTCATCCTTTTTTTTGCTGGCTCTTATGTATTTCATTCGTAAATTATATTTTTTGTTAAGCGCTAATTTTGGCATCGACCCTAAAAAATACTTAGGTTTTTGCTGGGTATATCACGATAAATTCGCGATCTATTACGTTTTCGTGCTGATTATAACGGCCGCATTGAATTACTTCCCTGCCTTCATTACTGTTTCGAGGAGGGTGGTGTAACTAAGATCGAATATTTCTGGCAGGATTTGTTGGTTGCGAGAAAAATCTTTTAGGCTGGGCCGGAAAGACATGTTGACATTGGTTCCCGTGTGGATGGTTTTGTTGCCCACGTCGCCAGCTTTTGTGAGATCGAGATATTCGATATCAGACCCATTACGTCGACGATACCAGGCGTTAAATTCAGACAATGTGATCTTATGATGCCTACCGATGAAATGGAGGAATATTGTGATTCTCTTTCCTGTCTGAATAATCTACAACACTTTGGGCTCGGAAGGTATGGGGATCCCATTGACCCCAGCGGCTTTGAGCGTGTACTTTCTAATATGTCTGCTTTTTGAAAAAATCGGTTTTTATCTATCTATTCCGATCGGAATAGATAGATTTGAGTTCAGTGCGCATAATGTCTTTGATCCGCTTGTTATTGTCAAATTGGCTGTACGGAGTTCGCTCATACTTACTGCATTAACTGTGATGCATTTAGGCGGTAAAGTTGAGATAACCGCGCTTGATAAAGCATAACTTGTGAGCCTCGCTAAACAGCGATACGCGTTGGGGATTTTTGAATTTCAAAAGTGGCCGTAATTATTAGAAGATAAATCTTGAATGTTCATTGATTATCTCAAAAATATTTAATCAACGAGCTTGGTTAAAATACCGTTGTATGAAGAAATTGTTGACAAACCATATGACTCTTGCCGCAAATTCCGGCAATAAAAAATGTGCACTGTCATATGATTGTCGCTTGCCGTTAGCCTATTTGCTAGGCGTCTTGCGCAAGCTTTTTAGGTGCGGGCACTATCACAGGGAAGATCAGGCGTGCTTTGGCTGGCTCTCTGATGTGGTGAAAAAATGATGGAAGCAACTGGACAAACACTTGTTGCGTCGCGAGCAAGCAAAAGGGGAGTAAATGGACAGATTATATTTCTTTCTTTTTTGCTCTTTGCTGGTAGCGCACTCATATTAGCTAGTATACAAGTAGCTTCGTTCACTACTGTTTTCCTGCTTGGCTTCGTTTCCGTTGGCGGTCTTGCACTCTGCAGAGGAACACAAGCCAAGCTTAAAGATCCAAAGCTCAAAATGCTCGGATATTTTTGGTTGATAAAGCTTGGGGTAACGCTTTTTTTGCTTTATGCGGGTTGGATGCCTCAACTGGATCCTTCGTCAGTTCCTTGGGGCTACGACCCTCAAAGATATTATATTCAAGCAAAAGAATTGATTGATAACCATTGGTCTACAGGTTTTATTAACCTGAATTATGTTGGTATTCTTTACTACTATGGGGGAATATTTTATGTTCTTGGTCACAATCCGATAATACCGGCTTTAATCAATGCATTCGTAACGCTTATGGCAAGTTTGTATCTTGTTAAAGTGGGTTATGAAATTAAAGGCCAGAGGAGTTCAGGTGATTGGAAGTTGGCATTTGCCTTGTTGCTGCCTGAGTTGCTTTGGTACGATGTCATGACTGCGCGAGAAACACTGATGGCGGCTTTGCTGTTATATGCGGTGTTGACAGTAGGTCGCTACCTTGCACAAACGGCTTCAATTTCACTAGCCAACCTTTCGTTCAAAGTCAGCCTTTCTGTATTCGCCATTGCCGCTGTGCGCACCAGCATGATACTGCCGGTATTTGCTTCTATTTTGGTAATGATAATGTTTGTCATGCCAAAACACAGATCGCAGATTTTACAAAGAGTGATATTGGCCGGTGCTGCTGCTTTCACATTAATTGTTGGACAGGGTATTGCTGGTTATCTAGGCGGCTATGATTTCGATCTTGGCAATGCCATTCATCAGGCAAGTTCAGCAAAAGATAATATAGCGTCAAGCGCCGACATGCAGTGGAGTGAGAACTCCGTTGGATTGCTGCTTATGCCAGAGGGTCTATTTCAGGCTATCATTTTTTTGCCGTTACGCATGGTACTATATTTGGTTGCACCTCTACCAAATATTTGGGTGCCAGTGAGTGATCTATTTGCAGGTAGTTGGGGGGCTTGGCAGTTTCTTTTCACCCTACTTTCGTCTGTGATCAATGTGCTAACGATGCCCTATGCCTTAGCTTCTTTTGATCAATCAATCAAGATGCGAAAAGAGAGCACTGCGCCGCTTATTTTTCATATATCGTACTGGGTTACTTTTATGGCGATTGCCGGTGGAAATTTGATTATTCACGAGCGTTACCGTGTTATGGCAACGCTTCTGCTATGGGGGTGTGCTTGGTTGGGTGCGAGAACTTGTTCAAAGTACCAGGTCGTTAGAGCATCATTGGTTTGGTATGGATTGCTTACCTTAGGTGCGATATTTTATTTTTGTTACAAGACGTCGAAGTAGAAAAGGGATAATTTTTATGACTAAAATTATTATACGTATAATAGGCGGCCTAGGCAACCAGCTTTTCTGCTATGCCGCTGCGCGCCGATTGGCCTTGGTAAACAAGGCCGACCTGTTAATTGATGATGTCAGTGGGTTTGTGCGCGACGTGGAGTATCATCGGCACTTTCAGTTGAACCATTTCAACATTCCATGTCGTAAGGCGACACCGGCCGAGCGCATGGAACCCTTTTCTCGTATTCGACGTTATGTCAAACGAGTCTACAATCAGAGACGCCGATTTGAAGAACGTACACACATACAGCAGGAAGGCTTCAACTTTGATAACCGCCTGTTACAATTTAAGCCGCGTGGCACGCTTTACCTGGAAGGGTATTGGCAGAGTGAAGATTACTTTAAGGATGTAGAGCAGACGATTCGAACGGACCTTAAGATCACACCGCCAATCGATGCCACCAATAAAACAATGGGATCACGCATTCGCAACAGTCTTTCAGTTGGGGTTCATGTTCGCTTTTTTGAGGCGCCTGGCGAAATTAGTATGCACAATGCGCCCAAGGACTACTACATCCGCGCGGTCGAGCAAATGGAAACGCTGGTTCCCGGTGCGCATTACTTTTTATTCTCTGACCGCCCCGATGATGCCCGCGCCCGTATTCCTTTGCCGGAAGAACGCATTACTTGTGTGTCACATAACCAAGGGGATGCCAATGCATACTCCGACTTGTGGTTGATGACGCTGTGCCAACACTTCATCATAGCGAACAGCACCTTTAGCTGGTGGGGAGCGTGGCTCGGAGGAGGGGTCGATAAAATAGTGATATCACCTGATCTATATCTTGACAGCAAGACAGCTTGGGGCTTCAAAGGTTTGCTACCGAAGGAATGGATTAGGTTATGAATCACTTTACTCTTAACACCCCCCCCAAAGTTTCTGTAGTAATGTCTTGCTATAACGCAAGTCGCTGGCTCCATGAAGCTGTCGACAGTGTTTTGGCACAAACATTTGAAGATTTCGAATTCATTATTGTGGATGATGGTTCAAGTGATGATACATGGAATATTATCCAAAGCTATCGCTATAAGGATCGGCGTATAGTACCTATATCAAAGAAACATACTGGGATATCAGATTCACTCAACAGTGGTATCGCCTTGGCTAAAGGCTCATGGATTGCTCGAATGGATGCCGATGATCTGTGTGAAAAAACTCGCCTCGAGAGACAAGTCGACTACGTTCACCATAATTCAGAAGTAGTGCTACTTGGCTCTGGATTCATTGAAATTGACGAGAAGGGCCGAGCAATAAAGAAACATTATTATCCGCTTGGTCACCACAATTTGGTTCGCAACCTGGAGCGTTTACAGCGATTTTTCCCTCATTCATCAGCGTTCTACCGGACAGATATGGCCAAGCAGGCTGGTGGCTATAACTTGCGTAGTCGAGCGGCTGAAGATTGTTGTTTATGGTTGAAATTAGCTTCGCGGGGGCGCATTGAGTGTTTACCTCAAACACTACTTAAAATCAGAAAGCATTCTAGCCAAGTCTCTCATGAGAATAATGGTCGCCTTCAATTTTTTAAGGCCGTCGCATTAGTCGTTTGTCATTTTTTGCGAAAAGCTCGTGTTAATGATCCTTTTATGGACGCGAGTCCGGAGCAATTGGAGATATTTCTGAACTGGATTGAGGACAGAGTTATAGAGGCAGGTGTTTTTGAGGAACGCAAAGCGTGGGCCGATGCACGTAATGAGTATTTTTCATCGAGAAGTAGGCTAATCGGAACTATTCGATTCGGAACCGGTCTTCTTAAATCTGGATATGCCTCTGGGCTGATCTATGAAAAACTCTTTGGTACTGATCTGCCAGAACGTCTGGCACATGAATGGATCAAAAAATCAAGAAAAGTCTGATTTCCGTGATCGTCTGAATGCCCACCGCCCCCGCTCACTTTTCTTCTTGTTCTACATATAGCCCCTGACCGTTTTATTTGACATAAAGTTATACTAAATAAAGAATTATCAAATCTACTATGAAAGAAAAACTTGTTCAACTAATTACAGATCGACTTAGTACTAATGCGAAGTTCCTTCAAGTTCAGTTTAACGAGTCAGTACAATAGGTTGGCGTACGATATGCTGTATTCGACAATCTAGGACCTCCGCGGTAATGTCCAACTTGATATTGTATGCGCCCAGCGTTCATACCGGTGGAGGATTTGTGCTTCTACGAGTATTGTTGGCGGCGTGGCCTATCGAGCGTCCGCTACGAGTTCTACTTGACTGTCGTGCGCGTGCTCTACTAACGCTGCCCGAAGGTATCGATGTGACATGGGTACAGCCCAAAGTTGGCTCCCGTCTGCATGCCGAGATTACATTACGCATGTTAACTCGGGCGGGTGACACGGTGCTGTGTTTTCACGGTTTGCCTCCGCTGATCCCCAATCGCGGTCGAGTTGTGGTGTTCCAGCAGAACCGCAACTACTTCAGCGAGATTCCGCTGCAATACTTTTCTGTACGCACCGCTCTTCGTCTACTGATCGAGCGACTCGTAAGTCGCCTGTTCCGCCACCGAGTGTCAGAGTACATTGTGCAAACGCCCTCCATGGCTCAAACCTTGGTGCGTTGGTATTGTGCAGGCGATGAGTCTGTCACATCTCCTACTATCCGGGTGTTGCCTTTTATAGAGCTGCCGCAGTTAGTCCGCCCGGGCGAACAGGGCCCCAAAGAATGGGATTTCATTTATGTGGCTGACGGCGTGGAACACAAGAATCATAGGGTTCTATTGGAGGCTTGGAGGCTGCTGGCTCAGGATGGGTTGCGCCCCTCTCTTGCACTTACATTGAGTTCGCGTGACGAACTACTTAAACGCAAAGTGAAAGAAGCCGCTCATCAATACGGGCTTCGGATTCACAACTTAGGGCAAATGTCGCATGATGAGGTCTTGGCGCTCTACGGTCGTTCAGGTGCTTTGATATTTCCCTCCATATCAGAATCATTTGGACTCCCGCTAATCGAGGCGATGCAGGTCGGATTACCCATATTGGCATCAGAGCTCGACTATGTACGGGATGTATGCTTGCCTGTTCAAACTTTTGACGCGCAATCTCCGGTGTCGATTGTCCGGGCAGTAAAACGTTTTCTCGGGAAATCCGACCCAACTTTGAAGTTACATACACCCACGGATTTTTGGCGAGTAGTTCTGGGTGATTATCAGCTCTAGGGGAATGGCGCGCTCACTTTGAATTGATTAACAAAGATATTGAAGTAATGATAGAGAAGCTCACACGAGTGTTAGTCTTGGGAGCATCCAGCATGCTGGGCAGTGAGACGATGCGTCTGTTTGCACAAAGCTCGGGGTACCGGGTAAGTGTCCGGCTGGGTACCTAATATACAAATGTAAAACCTTTGATAGTATGAGTGGATGAAAATATCCGCATTGGAAGTAGTTGAGACAGACATGAGAAAAGATCTGCGTGGGAGGCGCTACTATAGCAGTAAGCAGATCCAAGAAATTTTAGAAAATTACGATAAGAGTGGTTTAACCCAGCGTGCCTTTGCAGTGCGTGAGGGTGTTAGTTATAGTACATTAACGACCTGGTTGATGCACAGGAGATATAAAGTTAAAGAAAATCCTAATTTTGCAGAAGTAGCATTATCAAAGCCCCGCAATCGAAATGAATCGAAAGAGATGGGTCTTGAGATACAGCTAACAAATGGAACGATTTTGCGTGGTAGTGATAGCGAACAATTAGCACTGCTATTGAAAGCGATTGGGTCATGCTAAATTTTAGTCCTAATCAGAGGATATACTTAGCAGTAGAGCCGGTTGATATGCGAAAGCAGTTTAATGGGCTATGGGCAATGGCTTCAGAAAGACTGAGCGAGAGCCCATTTGATGGAGCGATGTTTTGTTTTACGAACAAGGAGAAAGACCGAGTTAAGATCTTATTTTGGGATGGCTCAGGAGTATGGGTTTTTGCGAAGCGCCTTGAGAAGGGACGCTTTAGTTGGCCAAAAACAGCTGGAGTAAAGATCGACTTGGATCCGACTGCTTTAACCATGCTTTTAAGTGGTATAGATTTAAAAGATGGAGCAAAAAAAGCGTGGTTTGAGAGATAAAAGTCTTGCATTTTATCTATAAGTATCCGATACATGAATACATATAATAAATGCGTACATTACAACAAGCTGAAGCTGAGTGCTCTTTACTTCATGATGAGGTAAGAGCTCTAAGAGCGCAGCTTGAGTGGTTTAAGAAGCAGATATATGGAGGGGGAAAAAGCGAGAAGTTGGATCGTTTGCAAAGTGAACTCCCCTTGCCTGAATTACCCGTTAAAGCAGTTGAGATAGAGGCTACGGAAGTTAAGTACGTAAGACTCGCGAAGCCTAAGGCTGAAAGATCTGTACCTGCCGAAAACTTTAAAAATATCCCGGTTAAAGAAACGGTTGTTATAAAGCCACAGGAAGTGAAGGTAAATCCTGAAGCGTTCGTTCAGATTGAAAAGAACCTTTGAGATAGATATTATAGCGCCGCAGCTTTTTAAACGAGAAATCGTTCGTCCTAAATATAAGTGTATTAAAGACACGACAAGAGCTCCAATCATAGCAGCTGCCCCTTAAGAGAGCAGTCATGGGAGGTTATGCTTCTGCAGGGCTTCTTGCATGGATAGCACTGTCTAAGTATGTGGATCATCAGCCACTGTATAGGCTTGAGAAGCAGTCTGAAAGATGGGGAGCTAATATCCCAAGACAGACCATGGCGGAGTGGATTAGGATAACAGCTGAGTGGCTTGAGCCTATATACAAGAGAATGCATCAGAGGTTACTTGAAGGAAGTTACCTTCAAGTAGATGAAACTCCGGTACGGTGTAATGATCCTGATGAAAAGAATGGAGGAACAACTGAAGGATGGCTTTGGGTGGTCAGTAGACCAGGCTCTGACGTGGTCTTTGATTGGAGGTTGTCGCGTAGGCATGGAGAACTGACTTCGTTAGTTGAGGGCTTTAGTGGGGTGCTGCAGTCAGATGCCTATGCAGCGTATTTTGGATATGCAAAGAATCATCCTGAGGTGAAATGGGTAGGATGTTGGGCTCATGCTCGTAGAAAGTTTTTTGAAGCAGAGAGTGAAGATCCTAAAGTGGTTGCCTTCGTCTTAAGAATTATTGGCTGGATGTATGAAACAGAAGCCTTGATGGATAGTCATAAACTAAGTGCAGAGCGAAGGGCTTATCATCGGAAGAAGTTTTATCCCCGAAAACTCTACTGGCTTAAGAAAGTGGCTATTGGACTTAGGGCGAAAGTTTTGCCGAAGTCTGGTTTGGGTAAAGCCTGTGACTATATGCTTAAATACTGGGAGCCCTTGGTTGCACATATCGAGTACGGAGAAACTCGGATAGATAACAATCTGGTTGAGAATGCAATTAGACCATCTGCGATAGGTAAAAAGAATTGGCTTTTTATTGGTCATCCAGAAGCAGGTCAAAGATCTGCTATTATATACTCGATAGTAGTATCGTGTCAGAGACGAGGCATTGATCCTCTTGAATACATGCGGGATGTACTCACAAAGCTCCCAAGGATGACTACTAAAGATGACTTGGATGCACTTACTCCAGCTCTTTGGAGAAATATGAGAAACTAGTATGTATGCCCTGGCCATCACTATTGAAGAATGGCCTTACTCTTCTATATGACCTAAGGGCTATCAATATTTATACATAGGTACTCCGCCGGACGCTTACGGTACCGGGCTTTCAGGTCCGTTCGCTCATCAGTTGTGCTGCGCCTTCTACCAGACTATTTGTATCCTAATGTCATTGCGGGTGTGGATTTAGAAAAAATCGATAGTCTGATGTAGCTATTTGCCGTCGTGCGCCAGAATATGGTCATCAACTCTGTCTGACTGGGCAAGTAGTTAGCAGAGGCTGATCCCCCTTGCGGCCATCTCCATTAATGCACTGCTACAACATCGGTTGGTACAACTTTGCGACATGCTGGTGCACGCCTAGTACATATGTAAGCGTCCGGTTGGATACATAATTTACAGATGGAAAACTTTTTATAGTAATAGGGATGAAAATATCCGCATTGGAAGTAGTCGAGACAGACATGAGAAAATATCTGCGTGGGAAATTCTACTATAGCAGTAAGCAAATCAAAGAAATTTAAAAAAATTATGCAGAACTTCTGATATTCATCCACATAAGTACAGCCTGTTCTTTGAATGCCTTATCATAACAGTTACGTCTTTGTCGGAATATACTTTGGTTTATCGTGTTAGGTTATATAGTTTTTATAATCTAAATCCTGTTCTTTAGTTCGGGTAAACCTCACGGAATCAGTTACATATAAAGTATGAATTACAAAATTATGAAGCAACTATATAGAAACTTGGTACAAAGTTCGACGCTGTACCTAGATCAGATAAAGAATTATATAGTGATTTAAGCTCTTCTTGGATTTGCAGTTTTTGCCCATTGCTACCGTCATGTTCATGTATATAATTATATTTTAAATATTTTTCTATTTCTTCACCTAAAGGGATAATTATTTCAGGAATTTTGTAATCGGGTAGTGCGGCAAAAAAGTTAACTAATGTAAATCCAGCATTTTCTAGTAGTTCTTGTAATTCACTTTTACTATACGTAAAAACTTTAAGTTCTCTTTGTGTAAGTGTTTTATATTTTTCTTTTGCTAAATTAGACTTGTATACGGATATATAAGGTAAACCTGTATGATCATCGTTCGCTCCAAGAAGATATTTAAGACCGAGTCTGTTTTCGATGCCTATAATCAGTTCTCCTCCAGGTTTAAGATCTTGTTTTATTTTCTTAAGAAAATTTCTTTGCGTTTCTTGTGCGTCATCATCTGAAAATGATCCTACCCATTCTAGCACTCCGATGCATAATGTGTAGTCGAATTTTGTTTCAAAATTAACTCTTAAATAGTCTTCTCCTAGAAAGTATATCTTGTTTTCTTTCTTATCCTGACGTGCAGCTGCGGTAATAAAATCTAACCTTTCGGGGGTAGGTTCTAAAGCACATACAATGTTACCTTGAGCCAATGGTAGGGCAAACTGCCCCCATCCAGAGCCAATATCTAATACAATGCTATTTTTCTTTAATGGATACTGCTCCAAAAATAGAGTCCGTGATTTGGCGGTTATAATTTTATATAGCCATGGATTCTTTTCTTCGAAAACTGCTTTAACTAAATCTCTCCAGTTCTTTCCCTCTTTAATTCCCTTAACGATTTCTCTAAGTGTACTTTCTAGTGTGTCGCGATAATCATTCTGTCTTGATGCTTTGTGAACTTCACCAAGGCCTAGTTCAATGTGTTTACCCTCTGAAGTAAAAATCAGTTTTTCGTGTTCTTTTGCCATATCTTGTTTACTCAATCGGATTAATACTTATCTCTGAATATAAATTAGCTATTCCGTGACAGCGGTCAGTTGGTAAAACTTGGATTTTAATGACGTCATATCTCCTATGGATGACTACCAATTCTTCCTTAATAAAAGTAACAAAGCCTATGGATATGAAGTATTCACCGGCCATGACGTTCATAATTTGCTTAAAGTTCACTCGATTTGATTTTCCTTGGTTTAAAGGATTCGGGGTAATTCCAAGATATAAGGTATTTGTAACATAGATATCCTGGCCCTTTGTGTCTTTAATCGTTATCGCATACAAAGGTTCAGCTATCTTCTCCTTAGCAGTTACTTTAAATGACACGCTAAATTCATCACCTGTACATAATACAAGAGTAGGGAGCCCAAACTTATCCACTAGCCTTATATCTTCAATTACTCCTAGTGTTCCACCATAGGAAAATTCCAAAGGGTATGTCATTTGATTTTCATTATCAGATTTAACCAGTTTGAAAATTCTATCATCTAACTTCTTATTAAATGCCAGTTTAGCTAATGATACTTGGGTACTAAGTAACCTCTCTTTTAGGTTATCTATTTCATTATTCTCTATAGAACTTAAATTAGTTTTCTGCTTATTTAATCCTTCAGATTTCTTCGTATCACTAACTACATCGTTACCATTCTTTTCACTTATAGCACTATTTTCATCTCCGCCTTCATTAATCCCATCTCTGATTGTCTTTCCAAATTCCCTCAGTATATAAATAGACGTTTCACCCGCAGTCACCTTTGAATATACATTAATAATTGTATTGGGATTCCCCTCCATGACACACTCTCCTTGTTCCAATAAAAGAGCACTCTTACAGAGTCTTTTAACGGATCCTGGATCATGAGATACAAAAAGTAGTGTTTTCCCCTGTTCTATTAGTCCATCAATCGTTCTAGCGCACTTTAATTGAAAACGTGCATCGCCAACGGCAAGAGCTTCATCAATAATTATAATATCTGCTTCGACATGAGCTGCTATTGCAAAGGCAAGACGTACCTGCATGCCCGAAGAATACGTCTTAACGGGTTCATCTAAAAATTCTCCAATATCTGCATAAGCAGCAATAGCAGCGTACTTGGCATCTGTTTCAGCTTTGGATAAACCAAGAACACTGGTATTGATATAGATATTTTCTTTGCCTGTAAATTCTGGGTTAAAACCAGCACCCAATTCTAAAAGAGCTGCAACTCGTCCATTTGTTTCAACACTTCCATTAGTTGGTTTAACTGTACCTGCAATAATTTGAAGTAGTGTCGATTTTCCAGAACCGTTACGACCTACAATACCTACCGCTTGTCCTTTTTTTACCTCAAATGATACATCTTTAAGTGCATAAAAATCTCTGAAGAAATTATTTCCTTTAGATATAAACCATTTACCAACGAAGGTATTTTTACCAAATAATCTACCTAATTGATGTAATAAAGGAGATATTAGCCTAGCAGATGGGCTTTCCCATATACGGTAGGTTTTACTGACATTGGTGACTTTAATAGCAACTTCACTCATAGCTTATACTACATCGGCAAAGCCAGATTGCATTTTTTTAAAGGAAGCATATCCCAGTAAGCAGCTACTAAAGGCAAACAGATATAAGTATAGCACGTGCTTTAAGTTAACTGGGTTTTGCCATAAAACGGCATTTCTTGATAAATCAATAGCTAGCAGAAAAGGATTAAATCTTAGCCAGTGCCAAGCTACCCATGGTACATGTCTTTGTACGGAGTAAAAAATGCCACTGCTGTACATGAGTAGCAAAATAATAAACTGCATTAATTGTCCAATATCTCTAAAAAAAACTCCTAATGCAGATAATAACCAGCTTATGCCTAAACAAATTAGTATAACAGGCACTAATATAATCGGTAACCATAGAGCTCCTAAATGTAATCCAGGTCCAAGAATTCCAACTCCTAAGAGCACAAGACAGGAGCTAATCAGAAGATGAAAGGTTGCACCTCCTACATTTGCAGCAGGAAGAAGTTCTAAAGGAAAAACGACTTTTTTAACAAAATTGGGGTTATTTGTAATTGCTGTAGGTGACACATTAAGTACCTCAGCCACGATCTGAAACAACGTTAGTCCTAAAAAAATACCTAGAGCATAATCGAGTTTAGTTTCATCAGCAATTTCTCCGAATTTACCCCCAAAGATAAATCCAAAGATAACAACATAGATTGAAAGCATTAAGAGGGGATTAAGAAAGGACCATACTAGCCCTAAAACACTTCCTTTATGCCTTACCTCAATATTCCTAATGGTTAATTGCCACAAAAGGCCTCGGTTTTTAGCCAAATCGGATATAAATCGTGGTATAAGTGACTTCATATGCACTTAGATTATACAAATTGGGTAAAACTTTATCATTCAGACTACTATATAATCTTAACTAAAGCTTTTAAAGCATTATATCGTATACCTTTAAGCCAATCCTATAAGATTTCTGTAGAATGATAGTGTCTTCTTTGCTGTCTTCTTCCAGCTGTATTTTCTACGACTTAAAAAGCTAATTATATAGCGACTAAATCTGCTATGCGCATTTTTTTGAGCTTTTAGCATTTCGTGAGCTAACTCATGCGGGTTTGTTGGATGAATATAGCTTACCCCATAACTTTTAAGTTCTAGGAGGCAGGTAATATTAGATGTTATTACGGGACACCCCATACTTAATGCTTCTACCACAGGTAATCCAAAGCCTTCATAAAAACTTGGGAATAATAGTGCTGTTGCGTTCTTATACAATTGAGGAAGAGCATCATCTTCAACATAACCTAAATATCTAACAATACCTCTATTTTCTAAAGCCTTAATTCTTAGTTTTAATGCTTCAGAATTCCATCCTCCACCGCCTGCGATCACTAAGGGTATTTTCTTATCACTCTTACCCCAGTAAATCTCAAAGGCATCGAGTAATCCCTCATAGTTTTTCCTTGGCTCTAGTGTTCCAACACTCAGAAAGTAAGACTTCTCTATCATTCGCTTACTCCCTTTTTCTGGTTTTTTATTATTAAGACTAAAGATATTGCGAGGTGCTAGGGGTGTAACAATCCAAGGTTTTTTTGTATCTTTTAAATAACTAGGGAGAAACCGTTCAAATTCGTCCCGTGCATGTTGAGAGATAAAAATAAATCCATCAGCATGCTTCAAAGCTTCTAGGGTGCCTCGCTCACACGTTAAACGATTCGCTTCTGTTGTATATTCAGGCTTAGCCCAAAAAGAGAGATCATAGACTGTGTAAACGAGTATTGCTCCAGGTGCTTTAGGCGCTCTAAACGAATTAGCATGAATAATGTCAGGACTGCCTAGCTTAACTTTAAGTAATTCTGTTTCCTGCCATAGCTTTTCAGCATCTTTAACTCCCAACTCTTTAAGTGGCATGGATACTCGGCTATCATTGATACTAGAACCACCTGAAGTATCTTGATTCACCAAGTTTCCAAAGTGGTGATATAAAATAAACTGATCGTTCGTTTTTAAATCGACGAGAGCTCTCACTAAGGAATCAGCATACCATGCACATCCAGCACGGCTTTCACAGGTTTGAGCTACATCAAAGCCAATTTTCATCCGATTATTTCAAATGGTTTTAAAAGTGCCTTTAGTTCTTCAAGAAAGGCATGATCGAGTTCTATTGCGAATTCATCAGCCAATACCTTAACTTCTTTAGCATACGCATGAATAAAGAAGCCTTGCTTTTTAGGGTCATGAGAAGGAGGAGTCCCAGCCTTAATTACTGTAAGACTAGCTGTATATCGTAACCAGGTATACGTTTCTCTAGGGTCTATTACATAACGTCTGACAACCTCCAGTATTTCTCTATGGGCAGGCACACGTTTATTTAAGGTTTTTCCTTCAGCATGTAGGCGAGAAACTGCGAGTGGCATACTCGTATCCCCCAGATAATGGATGGGATTTTTTTTTCCAATCCTTAGCCAGAATTCATAATCCATGGCATAATGAAGGCGTTCATCTAAGTAGCCTAGATCCTGATGAATTTCTCTTCTCCAAAAGACGGCAGGTTGGCAGATATAACAGGTTTCGAGCAGTCTATCATAATTCCAGGGAAGAGTAGGGTAGTGCTCAATAAAATTACCCAGCTCATCGCAATGATCGGCCTTTCCATAAAGGATCATGCACGTTGGATTTGCTTTAAAATATTCTTCCACATACGCCAGTGTCCCAGGCAAGTAGAGATCATCTGAATTCAAGAATCCTAGTATATCTCCTGAACTTGCTTTAAGTCCCTGATTAATGGCATCGCTTTGTCCCTCGTCTTTACCTGACGTATAGCTTACCAGACCTTCATATTTTTTAAGAATATCTAGAGATTCGTCCGTACTTCCTCCATCTTTTACTAACACCTCAAACTCAGGCCCCTCTTGTGAAACAAGACTCTTCAAGGTTTCCTCTAAGAATTTCCCTTGGTTGAAAGACGGTACAGTAATTGAGAACTTCATAGGTCTTTATATGCTAGAGGAATCTCAGTTCCGTCTTTTTTAATTAATATAATATTTTGAATCATTACGCCTAAATCGCGTGTATCCTTATGGCCCAATTTTCCTGCACCAAGAACCTCTAAAACTAGTGGTAATCCATCACATTTTAATAAGACTGTGACATGGGTAGTCTTGGTGGCATCAATTGCATAGCCTCCATAGGGTATAGAGCCTCGGTAAAGCCTTAGGCGTCTCTTTTCTGGTATCGGGGCTAACGTTAACCTTACCTCTGTAATTTCATCTAATTTAGGTAGTGCTATAGCTGCTTTATCAGAAGTCCAACCATCTTTATAAATACCACGTGAATACATATGGTGTGTATCCTTAGACTTACTTAAAGCTTCATAGAGCAGTTCAGTTGATGCTTCTAGGTTGAATGACTCTAGTCGTTTATATCCATTCTGTCTAAGGATACTTCTTAACTGATTATCTGTGCTTATACGCTTAAGGCCTTCTGCCAAAGCCATAGGATCCTTAGTATTAACATAAAAAGCTGCTTCTGAAGCAACTTCTGGGAGAGATCCAACTTCACTACATAATATAGGTATCCCAAATTGCATAGCCTCAACTAAAGGAATGCCAAATCCCTCATGCAGAGATGGGAAAACCAAGGCTCCAGCATCTTTCCATAGTTTAGCTAAAGCATCCGTAGGAACATGGCCTAAAAATCTTACTTTTTCTCCAATCCCTAAAGCTTGAGCTGTTTCTTTGAGACGAGCCATGCCTTCATCTAAATATCCCGTCAGAATAAGATCCCAACCTTCAGGATTTTTACTTAAATAATGTCTGTATGCGACGAGAAGGGTATTATGGTTTTTATGAACCCAAGCGTTTGCAGGGTATAAAAAGTAAGGCTTATGTAGTTCAGATTGTAAGTGAGCTGAAGTGATCTCTAAACGCTTATGAATAGCGATATGCGTGATAAGGCACTGCTCTTTTTTTACACGATAGTGTAACTGAAGTTGCTTTGCAGTATATTTAGAGATGCACTGAAAAATAGATGTTGCCTTTAATAAGAACTGAAAATTGTTTTCACGTGTCTCAACCTGAATAGGTGTCAGGCTTAAGGGATAATCTTTATGGAGTAAATCTACTACCGTTGTGACCATCGGTATCCCTGGACACGCAAAATCACAGCAGCTGAAGGGAGAGTAAAGTACAGCTACTTCATAGCCTAGAAGAAGGTCAAATGAGGTATTAAGTGATGCTTTTTTATGGGTTGATGTAGCAGCATCGTTTCTAACACATATGACTTGGTCACAAGCTCGCGCAAGGGTTGCTACTTCATCGTGTGACTTACTCCAAGTTAGGAAGATAAAGGATATCTCTTCCTCTTTCATAGCCATAAGAGCTTTAATCGTTTCTAGTGCGAAGGGCTTAACTCCGCCATTTTCACCCCCTGGAAGCATGGTAGATAAATCGACAGCAACCTGTAGTCTTTGGGGAGAACGAGGTGCGTGTGTTGAATCTAAAACCATGGAGCTAAATACGTTTATATAGTTTAGGTAAGTTTATAATATCTATCCAGCCTGATCTCTTAGCTATGACTGCCAATACTTTATAAAATAAAATTATTTTATAAAGTTATAGCGATTTAATAAGATTATTCGCTATATGAATGTATTCCCGAGCAAAAGGTTCTAATTTTTGTGATTTATAGGAAGTGACCAAGTGCTCGAGCCAGCCAAGAAGTGTTATGCTTTGGCTTAACTTGGGTATGTCAAAATGTGCTGAATGAGGTGAAAAAGTCTTTAGCCTGAAATAGTCAAGTTCTGGGAAATGGGTTCTATGAGAGAATTCATAGTCTATCAGTTTAGCTACATTATTTTCTCCAACTACGATGTTACGACTTATGAAATCCCCATTTGTCCAATAGGTCATTGGTATTAATGACTTTAGTTCCTGATAAACGATTGGAAATAATTTTGTTGTGATAAAATCACGATCATAAGCACTCAGCTTTGAAATAGTGCTTATTTCGTTTTCTAGTAGCTGAACCTCAGCGTGCATAGCTTCATAAGTAGAAGGAGCTACAGTTTTAGCTAGGCTTTCTTTAATCTGGCTAATAGCTGCATTTGCCTGATTAAGTGATATGATGTTCTGATCAAGGCATTCGTCGAGATTGCCAATCCCAAAATAATCTAAGCCTAAGTAATCAATTCCTTCCTCTTTGAGGTAAAAGAGTGGCTTGCATGTAATAGCTGCATTCGCGTTTGTGAAAGCAAGTGTTCGCTCATATAAGTCACCAAGGTCTACACCTAATGTAAGATAAATACCTAGTTCACTTGGGATACTTACTTTAAAACTTCTTATTTCATCTGCATTTTTTCGATTTAAATTAGGCTGGTAAACATGGATTAATACTCCGTCTTCTTTAGATATAACACCGCGCCTAATCAAATGTGCTTTGATTATAGATGGATTTATAGAATTAATAGCATGATCCATGTCTTACCTTTTACGTTATACTATATAATACTCTAATAGAATTAAAATATAGTACTATTGTTGAATTACTTAGCTAATCTTCATAGTAGAATATTTATTTAGTTATTTAAGCCTATTACTATCTGCTTTCCATATGGCATACTGTTGTATGCTATACGTGAGTTAAGACTATGGATATTTCGTTTATTATACCACTTTTCAATGGGATTCATTTTACAAAGCCCATGTTAGAAAGTCTTATTAGAACTATTCCCTGTGATATAAGCTATGAGATTATACTCGTAGATAATGCATCGACAGACGAAACGAGGGTGTGGTTAAAAAATTTAACTCAACCCAACCTAAAGATTATTCAAAATGAAGTAAATGCTGGGTATGCTAAAGCCAATAATCAGGCTGCCATGCTAGCTAGTGGTAAATATTTGGTATTATTAAACAATGACCTACTCTTATCTCCTCACTGGTTTGAGCCCATGTATCAAACTATACAAAACTATAAGACAGTTATAGTAGGTAACGTTCAACTTTCCTCACGCACGGAGGGCGTGGACCATGCAGGTATCTTTTTTGATTGGTGTGGTTGGACTTATCATTTTAAACCGTCACTAGATTTTATCAACAAACAAGGTGTTTATGAAGTTCCGGCTATTACAGCTGCTTGCGCAATAGTTGATAGAGCTTGGTTTATAACCCAAGGTGGATTTGATGAAGGATATCTGAATGGCTATGAAGATGTTGATTTGTGTCTTAAAGCTAAATCCCAAGGTTATAAAATTTTCTTAACCGCAAAAAGTATCGTTCATCATTATGGTAGAGCCTCAGAAGGTAGGCATAATCATGAAGAAGCTAATTCCTTAAGGTTTAAGGATAAATGGTACAACTATGCTGTAGAACTTTCATCTATTAAACCGCCAACTGATAGCTAAGTACCTTAGCTATATTCCAATCCTAAGCTAAGTAGAAAACGACGCGGTCTTCGAAGGCATAGCGTCTTAGTTCCGTCATATAGCTTTTTATACCTTCAGGGTTATCTAAAATATTGTACCATTCCCATAGACTATAATTTACCATCGATGGCTGGAAGAACGGCTTAACGCGTAATTCTTTAAATCCAACGCGTTGAGCTATGTCCCAAACTTGCACCAAATCTACGTCTTTTTCTACCCACCAATCCCCGAAGTTATGTTCTTTAAGAAATTTGACAGTTTCAGGGGAGCTTGAATGACGAGATCCTGGTTCAACAAAAACAGCTCTAGCGCCAGGAACTAGAACACGTTTTAATTCAGACAGTGCTTTCTGGTAATCTTTAATATGGTGTAAGGAATCAAAACAGAAACTTTGTCCAAAGAAATTGTTTTCGTAAGGTAGGGTATGGCCATCTGCTACGGTTGTATGAAATCTAAATTTATCGATACGGGCATCTAACTTTGGTTTTAGATCAGCTACTTTGATTGCTTTGGGATCAACATCAAAAGCATAAACATCGTAGCCGAATTTATTAAGCCATTCGCTTGTCCAACCTGTACCGCATGCAAAATCTAAGACTCGTGTGTTTTTTTGTTCTGTATCGAAGGCGCCAACACCTAAGGCGAAATCGAATAGGAGTCTTGAATTGTCTCTGCCAGATGTAAGACCAAAAGGATAATTTACGGATTCTTTGATTGCTGATAATTCAGGATTTATTTGATCCTTACGAGAATGCCCCGCGTTCTGTATTTGAGAGTTCAAGCAAAGTTTAAATTTAGAGATGTATCCGTCGAACTGTGAAGCACTTTTCGATAAAAATTAGAAATGATTAACCAAGTTTTAGTCTTATCGTTTCGTATAATCGCATCAATTCCAGTCCATCTATAGGATTAGTTATATATGAAGTTACTTCAGGTGCTAAACCTAAATAAGCTGCAAGTTCATCGGCAAAAGAATCCTCACATGAATCGTTTACGATGATCTCTTCACTCGTTGCTTGATCTTTTGCATTTTGCCATCCCCAACGTTTACCACGCTTATAGATTTGGGGTCCATAACTTCGTCCTCGTCCACTAAGATGACCATATCCTTCGGTTCCAAGTGCGAAAATCTCAAAATGGCTGCGCCATCTAACTACACTAATCTCCAAGGAGATATTTAATGACCCACTCTTGAGTAAAAGTTGAACATCTTCTTCGATACCGGTTTTCCAAAATCCACTCCAGTTAGTGACTCCTACAATATCGGGGCTTTTACCCGCCAGGATTGAGCATAAATCTAAAACATGAATTCCCGGGTCTAGAAGTGCTCCACCACCACAGCGAACAGGATCTAATTTCCACGTTTTGTCATCACCGGGTTTACCCCCGTGACCTATTTCCATCCTAATAGAAATAGGCTCTCCGAAACGCTTAGACTTCCAGTCATTGATTAAGGCCGATACGCCCTTCATGAAACGGTAATTGAGGCCAAGGTGAAAACCTTTGCCATTTTTAGCTGCCTGCATGATTGCATTTGCCTCACTTAAATTGCGCCCCATAGGCTTTTCAATGAGCACTTTATGACCAGCCTTTAATGCCCTGCAGCTTTGTTCGGCTGCGATATCATGAGGGCAAGCAATGACAGTTAAGTCACTAGGAATTTCAAGTAATTGCTCCGGTGTTTGAGCTATCGTAAAATTATAATCTTTAGCCAATGCAGCTAGCTTTGGCTGGTAAGGATCAAATACACATCCCACCTTAACGCCCAAGCCGCGTTCTTGTAGTTTCTTGATAGCTTTAAGTCTTTCCTGACCTATAAGCCCTGTACCAATGAGGTGAATGGTCTTCATTGGATGCGCCTTAAATAAAGCTGGTCTTTGTTCACTATTTTTGAGCCATCTAGGTATGCTTTCCAGTCATCTCTTACGTGCACATATCTGCCAGTTAACGCAGGTGATGAAGACTCAAAGTAAGACACTGCGAATTGAATAGGTTCTTCGATAGCTGTCTTTGTTTTTACTTCAGCTCCTGCAGCGATGACTTTAGCTAACATAGGTGTGGCCACTGCGCCAGGTGCTAAGCAAACAAACGATAATCCCGTTGTTGGAGGGTAGGAAGCTGCTAAATTTTCAACGAGTCTTACTGTACTAACTTTACTAAGTGAGTATGCTGGAAACTCAGGATTAGCATATGCTGCACCGCCTCCAGCAAAAAATATAACTCTACTAAACTTGAGATTTAAAAGTGTGGGCAGGCATGATTCTAAAACAGCGAGATTGCCTACGACATTCGTTCTAAAAACCTTTTCTAAATCTAAACTCGTATTTTCGCAATTAGGTGTATCTAGAATGGATGCAGCCAAAAGTAACCCTATTTTCTTACTTGAATACTTTCCTAATCTTGCAGGTAACTCAGCTTTGATCTGGGAATGGTTTTCTAGATCGCAGCTTAAAACTTCAGCTCTACCTCCTTTAGCTGTAATTTCGTTTTGAGTTTGGGTGCAAGAGGAAGCTCTGCCGACTAATAAGACTGGAACATTCAGACTCCCCAATTTCAGGGCAATCGCTTTACCAATTCCGCTACCCCCTCCTGTAATGACAGCAAGATCAATCATGGAATTTTTAAATTAGGCTTTCTTACGTGCTGCAATCACGAGCTGTGGACCAAATTGTTTTGAAGAACATGTTAGCCCAATTCCTATGATTTTACATGCTAATTTAAACAGACTAGAAGGTTCTTTCGTTGAAGCGAGTTGTTGTTCAACTTGGCCCATAAAGAGTGAAGCAACGATTTTTTGAGCTGTAAGAGCAGGCCATCCCGCTTTTTGCCTATGGATTATTTCAAATCCCGCTGCTTCTACTTCGCGTGCGAGGTCTTCAATGACATAATGACGCAAATGACCTAAGAGATGAATATCATGTCGTCTACGTTTACCACCCTGGGTAGTTAGAATAAATAGACCATTATCCTTAAGACATTTATGTGCTATTTTAAATGTAGGGAGATAGTCAGGCATATGCTCTACCACTTCAGAGCACACAACAATATCAGCTATGTTTGATAGAGGAAAATTTTTTTCTACTTGTAGATCAGCTTGGCTAAAGTCAGCGAAAGGTAGTTTCTTTTTATTAATTTCTGTAATTGCAGCAGAACCATCAAAACCAACTAAATTTTTTCCTAAGTCTAAATCCTTGAGATGACTAATAAGAGCTCCGTTACCACATCCTAGATCTACAATATAATCTTTTTTCTCGGGCCATCTTTTAATTAGATCAGAAATGAGTGTATACCGATATAAGTTTGCTGGATGAAGTGATGCGCTTGCTGTAAAGCGTTCCCAAAATTCTTCAGATTCATGTACCGGTGTGTTTCCCATAAGTAAAAGATTTTATAGTGCCTAATAATTAATCGAATTTAGAAGGAGTAAAACCAACAGCTTCATCAACTATGAACTTAGGTCTTTGTTTCACTTCTTCATATATGCGTCCTATATATTCCCCTAGGATACCTACACTGATTAACTGAACACCTCCCATGAATAGCGTTAGGATCACTATTGTTGGGTAGCCCAAAGGGAAAGGAAATCCTGCGATTTTCATGCCTAAACATGTAAGTGCGCTTACAAGTGCAATTCCCGCAATAAAGAACCCAAGCTTTGTACTAAGACTTAATGTGTAAGTTGAAAAACAATAGATTCCATTAAATCCGATTCGTAATGAACCAAAAAACCGATTGTATGAACCAGTGCCTTCAAAACGTTTTGGTCTATCAAATTGAATGGTTGTTTGTTTGAATCCAACTAAGGCCACAAGTCCGCGTAAGAAGCCGTGAGATTCGCGAAGTTTGATAACTTCGTTCACAACTCTGCGACTCATGAGACGAAATTCGCCTGTATTAGGCGGTATCTTTACTTCAGAAATGCGTTGGATAACAATATAACCTACGCGTGCAATTAATCGTTTTACCCATGTTTCACCTTCGCGTGATTTACGCTGGGCCATAACTACATCATAGCCTTCTCTCCACAATTTTATCATTTGGAGAATTAGCTCAGGTGGATCTTGCATATCCACGTCCATCACTACTACTGCTTTGCCTTGGGAGTATTGTAACCCTGCAAGTATTGCCATAGGTTGCCCTATGCGTCTTGAAAATTTAATAAGCTTAATGCGCTTATCTTGTGCGTTAAATCCACGTATGATGGTTTCAGTTTGGTCCGGAGACGGATCAGCAGAAAAGATTATTTCAAACCTTTGAGTTATTTCTGAAAGTATAGGTATCAGACGCTTAAGAAACTCGGGAACATTCTTTTCTTCTGAATATACGGGTACAACAATAGATAAATCTATATTCCCAGAGAGTTCGCCTTCTGCCGAACTGGGTATTCTATTTAGTTGTTGCATGCGTTTTTAAGTGCTTATCTATAAACAGGTTGAAATTAATTATACTTAGCGTTTCTTGATTCTTGCTATCCTAATATTAACTAACAGGAAGCACATCAAGAGAAGCAGTAGAATTAGAATTTCACTTTAGATAACTCAGGTCAACACTGAGCTAAAGTAAGAAAAAACCTTAATTTATTATAATTCCAACGGTATGTGGTTCACCCGATAATACGTACACAGTTTAGGTATTAGTTATTTGGATAAGATAAATTTAGTTCGTAGTCGAGAGGACTCTTATAACCAAGTGATGAGTGTGATCTCTTTCGGTTATAGAAGCCCTCGATGTAATCAAAAATCGCTGCCTTGGCCTCATCTCTTGTTCTAAACGTGCATCGGAAAATCAGTTCATGCTTA
>Ga0364867_10338_pt3 | contig 24808 bp, 15 predicted proteins | sample ExccelAu500001D4_3_FD_206915 | JGI IMG/M metagenome (GOLD analysis project Ga0364867, IMG submission 206915) | Enriched cells from Trout Bog Lake Hypolimnion, Wisconsin, USA - BchlTB.Aug13.5000.01.D4 | ecosystem: Environmental > Aquatic > Freshwater > Lake > Hypolimnion/Profundal zone | place... | reverse complement strand
TGATATCGAAGGTCTGCCACTCTCCTGGAGGCTTTTCGACGGCAGCAGTGGGGCAGATGCGGCTGTATATGGCACCCATATTGTGGCAATCCAACGGCTTACCATAGCTGTCGAACACTTGCACCTCATCGATGCCTCTTAGGTAGATACCGCTGTTGCCGTCTTTAGGCACGCGGGTTTCGACTGTGAGATTGAAATCCTCGAATTCCTTGTCGGTGCGCAGATTGCCATATTGCTTATGTGGTTTGCCTTCCTCCTGCTCCACGCGGTTGATGAGCAAGCCGTTTTCCACACTCCATCCGCTAATGGCCTTGGGGTCAGTGAGACGCCATCCAGTTAGGTCTTTGCCATTGAATAGGGTGATCGGGTCACCGAATTTTACTTTGGAGAGGTCCGGGGCGGGGGGCAAAGGGGGAGTCCGTTTTCCGGTAAACTTGGCATGACTAACTCCCAACCCGTTGGGAAGCGGTTGGCTGGTGACGAGTTCCATCTTGTCACCCTTAACGGTCGCTGTGATGGTTTCCACGGCCTGATGAGTCCGGACCACTTCGCCTTTTTCGTTTTTGTGGTCGATGTTGGTGATCCGTGTCACGTGGAGGGTGTTGCCATCCACATAGACGCTGGGTACAGGAGTCACACTGCCACCGCCCCAGAGGAGAGTAGCATCAAGATAGCCGTTTTCCTGGGTGACTCCCAGCCAGCCAGCGGCACCGTTGGGAATGGTGAGAGCCCAGTTGCCGATAAAGGCATCCGCTGGGCTGGCGGCGTGGATGGGATTCAGGGACATTCCCAAGGCGAGAGCCAGAAGGGATAGCGGTTTTAAACAAATCAGGTCTTTCATAGTGTTTATTGTTAACATTAATCCCCGGACTCTTATCCCCGCTGGCTAGTGCCCCAGCAAGCGAAAAAAGGAGTGGAATTCCGGCAATCCTAGTAGCAGCCACAGAGGATTTCCTGCCTGCAAACCGGTATTGACGTGGGAAATGACGCTACGAATGACAGTCCTGGAGTCTTTCAATGTCCCGACTTTCACGAGGCCGGAAACAATCGTCTGGAAGGGATTGTCCTGAAAGCTCAGGCCTGTTGGTGCAGCAGTGCCAATTTCCGCACGGTTTCTTCCTCCAGAAAGTCCTGCTGGTAAATCAGGTGGGCAAGCAGTGGGACTTTTGTTAGTTCCTCAAGCACTCCCTTGTTGCTGATCATGGCAGTGTCAAGTTCGTCATCGAGTTGGTTGAGTATGATGCCGACGCAGGCCAGTCCTTTGGCGCGGATGGCATCCACAGTGAGCAGGATGTGGTTGAGCGCGCCTAGGCGGTTGGCGGCCACGAGGATGACAGGCAGTCCGAGGTCCTTGGCGAGATCAGATACCCGGTAATCTGCAGCCAGCGGAACCTCCCAGCCACCCACGCCTTCCACCAGGACCTGAGCGTGCTCTGCTGCCAAGTGCCGGTAACCGATGAGCAGTTTTTCAGTGTCAATCGTCTTGTTCTCTAACAAACAAGCCACATGAGGAGCCACGGGAGTCTGGAGATGTACCGGGTTGATGTCGTCCAATGACAGCCCACCCGAAGCAAGGGCGAGGATTTTCCCGTCCTCTCTATCCCCGCAGGATATGGGTTTGTAGCCCACGGCATCAATGCCTATTCCACGCATTGCCTCCAGCATCAGGCGTGTGACATGGGTTTTTCCCGCACCAGTGTCGGTTCCAGTCAGAAAGAAGCTCATGCCCAAGTGGTGCGCTGTGGAGGCTCACGGGTCAAGGCTAACCCAGTGGGCGTTTTTTACTTTCTCGGAAGGGGATTTACGCCCAGATTGTCGGCAGATGACTGCGGATTTTTTAGTGATTGGGGCCGGGATTGCCGGATTGTCGTTTGCCTTGCGGGCGGCGCGGCATGGATCAGTGATTGTTGTGACCAAAGGTGAGGCTTACGAATCCAATACTGCCTGGGCGCAGGGGGGGATAGCCTCAGTACTGCCTGAGGGGCTCCGGGATACAGGGGATACCGAGGGAAACCATGTGGCGGATACACTGGATGCAGGGGCGGGGCTGTGCCGTGAGGAAGTTGTGCGCACTATCGTGGGAGAGGGTTATGCGGCGATTCAAGATCTGATAGGTTATGATGTTTCCTTTGACCGTAATGGTGAGCATTTCCTATTGGGCAAGGAAGGAGGGCATTCACACCGCAGGATACTCCATGCGCGAGACACTACCGGCATGGAAGTGGCGCGGGCGCTGATCGAGGAGGCACGTAGGACACCGAATCTGACATTTCTGGAGCATCATGTTGTGATCGACTTGATCACGTCGGCTAAGCTGGGGGCAGTAGCGGAGGACCGTGTGCTGGGTGCCTATGTGTTGGAAAAATTGACAGGTGAGGTGAAGGTCTTCCGCGCAGACCGGGTAGTGTTGGCTGCCGGGGGCTGCGGGAAGGTTTATCTCTACACCACCAACCCGGACTCTGCGACGGGTGATGGGGTGGCACTGGGGTGGCGGGCAGGTGCGCCGATCGCCAATATGGAATTTATCCAGTTTCATCCGACCTGTTTTTATAACCCTGCGGCTACTGGTCCAGAGGCGCGCTCGTTCCTTGTTAGCGAGGCGGTGCGCGGTGAGGGTGGCATCCTGATCAATGCCAAGGGCGAGGACTTTACACGGAAAAGCGATCCTCGGGGATCGCTTGCCCCGCGTGACATCGTCGCACGGGCAATCGACCGAGAGGTCAAGCGCACGGGCGCAGACTGTGTCTATCTGGATGTGACCCACAAGCCCAAGGGCTTCATGAGGGATAGATTCCCCTACATCTATGAGACACTTTTGAAATTTGGTCTGGATTGTGAGGAACAACCGATTCCGGTGGTGCCTGCGGCGCATTTTCAATGCGGTGGCGTGGTAACTGATGTGAACGGAAGAACCAGCATCAGTGGTCTATATGCCGTGGGAGAAACAGCTTGCACCGGGCTGCATGGGGCAAACCGTCTGGCATCCAATTCTTTGTTAGAGGGCAACGTCTTGGCCCGGCGGGCACTGGATGAGATGATGCGTCTCCATCCGCCCGGCAGGACGGTCCGCAATCCTCCATTGATTCCCGAATGGGAGCATGGAGACACGGCGGAACCGGACGAACTGGTGGTTATCTATCATAATTGGGATGAACTCAGGCGCCTGATGTGGGACTATGTGTCCATCGTGCGCACGGATAATCGCCTGCGTCGCGCGGCATCGCGACTGAAAAACCTCAGCAAAGAGGTGAGGGAGTTTTACTGGGGGCACCGAGTGAATTCCGATATACTTGAGCTCCGCAATCTGGTGCTCGCGGCAGGGTTGATCGTGGAGTGTGCGCTACGCCGCAAGGAGTCGCGCGGATTGCATTACACGCTGGACTATCCCTACACGGATGACCGCTATCTAGCGGACACGACGATCCGCCGGTTCTGACTTCGTTACTTCTCCGGTTTGGTTTCCTCCGCCGGGGGAGGAGCGACAGGAGGGATGACGGGCTGGGGTATGCCTCCACCGAAGTGCAGCTGGATGCCTCCTTTTCCGCCGTTGAAAGAGGAGTTGAGGTTGAGCATTTGCGCTTTCTTCTGAACTTCGGGAGGGGCGGCTGCCTTGTCTTGTTCGGTGTCCCACGGTCCAGACCAGATGATTTTGTTATTTTTGTCGCGCAGGGTAACTTCCTTGCCGTCGTTATCAACGGATTTGATTTCAATGCTTCCGTCATCGTCCATCATGCGGATGGTTGCATTACTGTGGGACTCGACGCCGTTGGGGAGATTTGCGCCGTCCATTTTCCGAATGCCTTGTAACTGGAGCTGCATGCGTTTATTGAGTTCATTTATGTTAGGCAGCATGGGGATCTTTTCTTCTCCCAGATTCCCCTGTATAGCGCCGCGGATGCGATCCGCCATTTCTTTTGGGACGCCGTCCAGCGGAAGTTTTTCCTCCAGTGGCGCAGCCTGAGCTTGGCCGATTTCATCAGGGCGGTTTCCGAGTGTGACGTCCAGATTACCGGCTTTCCCTTGGTGAATCACATCGAGCTTGACGGTGTCGCCGGGTTTGTGGGCGGCCATTTGCCTGGAAATGTCCAACTGTGATCCAACGGCTTGGCCGGCGACCTTGGTGATGACATCGTTGACTGAGACTCCAGCTTTGGCCGCTGGGCCGTCCGGTGCGAGCGAGCGGACAATGACTCCCTCACCGGCCTTGAGATTGAGGTGTTCTGCCAGCATGTCGGGAAGCTCGCCGGTGATGATGCCAAGATAGCCGGTGTTCTGTTTGACGGATTTGGCCGCCGCCGGCGCTTCATCCGATCCCGCCGCGCGGGCGTGTTCAGCGGCGGCTGCGGGTGGAGGTGCGTCGTCGGGGGGAGTCTCGATGGCGGATAATGGTATGACTAACAACCCGGTAATTGCCGCCACTGGAAAAAGAGGGAAGGAATGTTTTTTCATGATTATTTCAGTTGAGTTATATGATAATCGTAACCGGAGGAGTGTTTGTTTTAAATATCTTGTCAGTCGGATTTTTCTGGAAGGAGTATGTATTCCACGCGGGGTTGTTCTATTTGATATGTCCGTCCTTCCGCATTCTTGAGCGTCACTCGTTCCTTGTATACAACCTTAAGCACGTGCTGAGCATTATTGTTAGATCTCCAGATAACGCCCTCGTCTTGTGCTTTGCTGAACTCGCGGTTGAATCCGGCAGGAACCAGAGATTCCGAATTCAGGGCGGCGTGTGGGAGCGCCGGGGTGGGGTTCGCTTTGACAATCTGGCTGGTGGTCATCCGAACTGGCATGAACACAGCCGTTAGGGCGCCGCAAAGGGCTACCACAGCGGCGACTGCCCGCCATTGCAGATTGGAGCGTCGGTTGGGAATGTGGGATTGTGGGAACGTCAGAATATTGCGGTCCTGCGGGAAGACCGTGGTGCCAACGATGTTTTCCAGAGAGGACATGAGAGCAGGGGAAAGCGCGGATGGATTGTTAGACCTCAGGTCTTCTTCGAACCGGACCTCATCCGGATCAAGCTGGGTAAGCGTGATAGAGGTGGAGGCTTCCAGACGAGCGAGAAGAGCCACATCCAGTGGGGCGGGGCGGAGGTTCCTGAGATCCTGTTCGATGGATGAAGGATCAGAAGTCATGACAGTGGGATATTGCGGAAAAGGATGGTGAATTCAGATGGAGAGATCCCCGCGGTGGCGGGCACTGCGCAGAGAGCGTTTGAGCGCTTCTAGACCATAGCGATACCGGGAGGCTGCCGTGTTTTGGGAAATGCCGAGGGTGTCACCAATTTCTGCGAATGTTCGTTCGCCCCAGATTTTCATAATGATGACCTCGGCGAATTTTTCAGGCAGTTCCTTGAGTTTTTGCTCGAGTTGGGAGCGGGTTTCGTCATCGGACGATTCACTTTCAAACCATGGATGGAAGGCTTCCTGTGTGGCTTCGCCGGTTTCAGTTCCCACACTGTCCTCGCGGCGCCTGCGGCGGTCATCCCGGCGGCTCAGATCAATTGCGAGGCGTCGTATAGTGGTATAAAGATAGGGCTGCCATGCCTCGGGACCGCCTATGAAATCATCGTTGCGGATTTTTTCCACCAGCTTGACCAAGGCGTCCTGCAACACATCCTCGGCGTCCTGAACCGATCGGGTCTGCTGGCGAGCGAAGAGCAGGAGTTTCGGGCCATGTCCTTCCAACCACACGCGCCATTCAGACGTCGCGGGCTTGGTTTCCGCTGTTGATGCTTGGGGGGACATATCGGTAATCTCGTCCATAGTATCGTTCCAAGGTGTCGGTTTTGTCTTGGATGATGGCGGACGTGGACTCGGGATTCAAGTATTTCGCGTTGCCTGGGGCGGCCTGGGTGCCAAAGTAGCGCACATGTCATTTATCCGCCACAAACGGTTCACCGCGATCGATTTTGAATCGGCGGGTGCGGAGCGCGGCAAGACAGACAGTCCGGTGCAGGTAGGATTGGCGAGTTGGTCAGTTGAGATCGGGCATTACGGCGCGTTTGTTTCCTATCTATTCACTGATAATCCAGTGCAATGGTCGGCACGCAAGGTGCATGGCATATGCCCTGAACATCTGGCTGGCGCCCCTACCCTGTTATCGTTGTGGCCGGAGTTGAAACAACGGTTGACTGGGGCGGTGGTGGTGGCTCACGGGAAGGGCACTGAAAAACGTTTTTTGCGGGCATTCCCAGGCCACGGGTTTGGGCCATGGATAGACACACTGTTATTAGCCCGCGCTGTCTGGCCCGAACTAACGGACCACTCGCTCGGGGCGTTGTGTGGGTGCCAAGGGTTGGCTGAGACTGTTCAGGCCTTGGTTCCGGGGAAGACCTGGCACGACGCATTGTTCGACGCAGTGGCTTCTCTGGTGCTGCTGGCGCACCTGATCGACATGCTGGTGCTGGCGGATCACCCGGTGGAAACCCTTTTGCACCCGGATACTTCGGCCTGGCATCGGACGAAGAGATGACTAGACTGTAGCGGCAGAGTATCCGAATTCCTGTGTGCGGCGGATGCCATGTTCTACCAGAAAAGCGCGCTTCCATTCCCTGTTTTTTAGGCTACCCTCGTCTTAGCATGACCCTACCTCCCAGGCGCACGAGCGGTTCTACCGCGATGGACGACTACCTTGAGCAGATACTCCACCTGATCGAAGCGAAGGGTTATGCCCGCGCCGTGGATATCTCAAAAAATCTCGGAATTTCCCAAGCAAGCGTAACCAATATGCTTCAGCGGCTCGATGCCGAAGGCCTCGTAAAACACGAAAAATACCGCGGAACTATCCTCACCGAGGAAGGTCATCGCATCGCCGGGGCCATCATTGAACGCCATGAGACGCTCACCCGGTTCCTTCGGCTTTTTGGCATCGACGAGGAAACCATTTATCGCGATGTCGAGGGGATGGAGCACCACGTTTCGCGCCCCACACTTGAGGTTATCCGTGCAGTGGCTGATGCCCTCGAGGCCGATTCCGCGCTTCTGGAGCGGGTACGCGGTGAGAGTCGGTGAAGTGATTCAGGATTCTTGTGGAGCATTGGGCAGGCAAGATTCAAACAGCAATGATCGGGCTGATGTATGCTTCCTTTGAAATGGGACCAGTTGATATGAAAGGGACCTATTCAAGCGGGGATAAGTTATTTAATTGGTGGTATTCTTAGGATGGGTAGCAAGATTTCGGATGGGAATCCAAGTGGGTTTTGTGACAATTCTTTATGCAATTGTCTGATAATCAATTGATTAAAAAACAAATCTTGATTCGGGATTTTTTGCCTTGTCATGCCCGGTTTAATTCCTACATTTCTGTCCACATAACTGAATGCACCTATCCAAGAAAGCTGAATATGCACTGCGCGCCACGATCAATCTCGGTATTGCCGCAGAAGTCGGGCGGACGACAATTTCGGGTGCTGATCTCGCCGAGGCGAACCGCCTCCCTCTTAAATTCATTGAGCGTATTTTGCAAGAACTTCGGGAGGCTGGAATTGTGGAGACCCATCGTGGGAAATTCGGTGGTTACTCACTGGCAAAACCCGCAAGCAAGATCCGGGTTGGAGAACTTGTCCGTCTGGTGGATGGTCGTCTGGCCCCCATCAGTTGCGCCAGTGAGAACGCCTACCAACCCTGCAGTTGCCCCGACGAGGATCACTGTGGACTGCGAATGGTCATGATCGACGTGCGCAACGCGATTGCCAATATACTGGACCGTTATACCATTGCCGATGTTGTCGAGGTGACCCTGCGCAAGATGCGCCGTGACGGGGTTCTTCCTCCCTTTGCCTCGGGAGATCCTCTGGACCCTTATGTGGAAGGTGCTCGTCGCAAAGCCGATCCTGCTGATGGATTTCTAGCGGGACTCACCAATCTAGCCTATACCCAAGAATCAAATGGACTCGACCACATATGATCTCCAGTTACACGAAGAGGCGAAAATCGACTGGTTGAAAATCGTCAGTCAGAAGGTCGCCAAACTCCGTTTCGGATCAGTTCAAATCACCGTTCATGATGGACAAGTGACCGTGGTCGAAAGTATTGAAAAGACCCGGTTTATTCCTAATAACAAAGCTCCGGGTAGCCACACCTGATGATTTTTCACTCTGAGTGCCCCACGCATTTGGCAACACCTTGCTGCGGCCTGTAAGCTACCATCTGCTGCCGTGCCAGTGGATGAGTAAGCCAGAAACACCAGCGCGAACGCCCAAAGTTACTCCGGCCTCGCAGACATAGAAATCAAACAACAGAACAAGAACGCCGGAGTTCATGGCCCAGCTGAGACTCTAGCCAACCACTCGCCACCATCCATGAAAAGCATCATTCACGCACTTATTCCGTTTATCTCATTACTGGCGTTGTCCTCCTGCGAGCGGTCCGTCAAATCCGACGGCAAGGCGGCTGGTCCCATCAAACTCCTCAATGTTTCCTATGATCCGACCCGCGAGTTCTACACCGAGATCAATGAGTCCTTTAAGAAACAGTGGTCGGCAGAGAACGGGCGCTTGCTCGAAATCACTCAATCCCACGGTGGTTCTGGCAAACAGGCACGTTCAGTGGTTGACGGGTTGGAAGCGGATGTGGTGACGCTCGGCCTGGCTGGTGACATCGATATGATCAGCAAAGAAGGTCAGTCACTGCCTGCCAACTGGCAGAGCAAGCTGCCAGATAACAGTTCGCCTTACACATCCACTATCGTTTTTGTCGTCCGCAAGGGCAACCCGAAGGCGGTCAAGGATTGGGGGGATCTGGTGAATCCCGGCGTTCAGGTTATCACTCCGAATCCCAAAACTTCGGGCGGCGCCCGTTGGAACTACCTCGCCGCATGGGCATGGGCTGAGAAATACTATGCCAAGGACGAATCCAAGGTTCTGGATTATATGACACGCCTGTTCAAGAACGTCCCGGTGCTGGATACTGGAGCCCGCGGCTCCACCACCACCTTTGCCCAGCGCAAGATCGGCGATGTTTTTCTTTCGTGGGAAAACGAGGCATGGTTGATAGAAAAAGAGTTTCCCGGTCAGACCGAGATTATCTATCCGTCACTGAGTATCCTCGCAGAGCCACCGGTGGCCGTGGTGGAAAAGAATGCCGCCAAACACGGCACCACGGACGTTGCGGAGGCCTATTTGAAGTTTCTTTACACAGATGCGGCCCAGGACATTGCCGGCAGGCATTTCTACCGCCCCCGCAACAAACAAATTGCCGCGAAGTATGTGGAGCAACTTCCGCCCCTGCCTTTGGTGACAATCGATGCGGACTTCGGTGGTTGGGCCAAGGCCCAGAAGACTCACTTTGACGATGGTGGTACCTTTGACAAGATCTACAGCGCTAGGTAAGCTGGCCCTCACACTCCGCCGTTTCTCATGTCCATACGACGCGTCATCCCCGGTTTTGGATTGTCGATGGGTTTCACCCTCGCCTATCTGAGCCTGATCATCCTGATTCCCCTCACCGCGCTTTTCATCAAGGCCGCGGGGCTCGGATGGACGGAGTGGTGGAATCTGCTCACCTCACCGCGTGTCTTGGCCGCCACTAGGCTCACCTTTGGGCTGAGCGCCGCCGCCGCGACTGTTAGCGTGATTTGCGGATTGTTGGTGACATGGGTGCTGGTGCGCTACAGGTTTCCCGGTAGGGGACTACTCGATGCGATGGTGGATCTGCCCTTCGCGCTGCCCACTGCGGTGGCGGGCATTACTCTAACGACTATTTATGGCAAAACCGGATTGGTTGGACGCCACATCGCATCTGTTGCCACATGGGTGAAAGAAACGTGGCATCCCACAGGTTGGTTGGGCGATCAGGTGAACTCATGGGCGGACTTCGGTGCGGCATACAGTCCGCTGGGGATTTTCCTCGCGCTTACATTCATCGGCTTTCCCTTCGTGGTTCGCACTTTGCAGCCAGTGATGGAAGACATGGGCCATGACATCGAGGAAGCGGCCGCCACGCTCGGCGCCGGGCGCTGGATTGTTTTCCGGCGGGTGATCCTTCCTCTGCTGGTGCCCGCCCTCCTTACCGGTTTTACGCTCGCATTCGCCCGTGCCATTGGCGAGTATGGATCGGTCATCTTCATTTCCGGCAATCTGCCGATGAAGACGGAGATTCTTCCGCTGTTGATCGTTTCGCAGTTGGAACAGTTCAAGTATGGGGCCGCCGCAGTGATCGCATCCGGGATGCTCGTCATTTCATTTGCGTTGCTGTTCATCATCAACCTTCTCCAACGCCAGCTAGACTGGCAGAACCGTTGAAACTATGGATCATCTTCAGGTGACCACAGAGTCCAGACCCGTCCGCACGTTGCTAATTTTATCAGCGCTGGCGGTGCTGAGCTTGTTTCTGTTGTTGCCATTATTTGCGGTTTTTACCGAGGCATTGCGGCGGGGTTGGGAGGTATTCTTTGCATCCCTGACTGATGATATGGCCTGGTCTGCTATTAAGCTGACTCTGATTGCGGCGGGTGTTTCCGTGCCGCTCAACACGCTCTTCGGTCTGGCAGCGGCTTGGCTGGTTACCAAATATCGTTTCAAGGGTAGGGCTTTGCTTATTTCACTAATTGATCTGCCGTTTGCAGTCTCTCCCGTGATTGCAGGCCTCGTTTGGGTGATGATTTTCGGTGCGAAGGGATGGCTGCCTCCCGCCCGACTTGCGGAATTGCTTGCCCCCCTTGCCTCATTGGCCGGGAAGGCCGCTTCCAACGATTCCTTCGGTGGTTTGTTTGAAGGCATTGCCGCGTGGTTGGCAGATCCTAGAATCGTGTTTGCCACGCCGGGTATCATCATCGCCACGGTTTTCGTGACTTTTCCGTTTGTTGCGCGTGAGCTGATCCCGCTGATGGAGACCCAGGGCAGCGACCAGGAGGAGGCTGCAGTGACACTTGGTGCAGGTGGTTGGCGGATATTCCTGCGGGTCACACTTCCTAACATAAAATGGGGACTATTGTACGGCGTGCTGCTGTGCAATGCCCGTGCCATGGGTGAGTTTGGCGCGGTCTCCGTAGTTTCGGGACACATCCGTGGCCATACTAACACACTGCCTTTACACATAGAGGTGCTTTACAACGAATACCAGTTCAGTGCCGCCTTCGCCTGCGCGACACTGCTTGCCTTGTTAGCCCTTGTCACCCTTGGCCTTAAAAGCCTTGTGGAGCGACTCTCCGGCCAATCTGCCAAAGGAAAACACTGATCTCCCCATGTCCATCTCCATCCAATCTATTAGCAAGACCTTCGGTTCCTACAAGGCGCTGGAGGACGTGTCATTAGAGGTTCCGAACGGATCTCTCACGGCTCTGTTGGGTCCGTCCGGGTCTGGTAAAACCACGCTATTGCGGATTGTGGCTGGCCTTGAGTTTGCTGATGACGGTCCAGGGAATATATTGTTCCATGGTGAAAACGTCAGTGGTGTCCCGGCTGGCAGGCGTGGCGTGGGTTTCGTGTTCCAACATTATGCCCTGTTCCGCCACATGACGGTGGCTCAGAACATAGCCTTCGGTCTCACAGTTTTGCCCCTTTCCAAGCGTCCTTCCCGAACCGAGATTCGCGAGCGTGTCCATGAATTATTAGGTTTAGTTCGGCTAGACGGCCTGGATAAACGCCGCCCGCACGAGCTCTCCGGCGGGCAGCGGCAACGCGTGGCGCTGGCTCGTGCACTCGCCATTCGTCCCCGCGTGCTTTTATTAGATGAACCTTTTGGCGCCCTTGACGCGAAGGTGCGCAAAGACTTGCGCCGCTGGCTGCGGGTGTTCCACGACCAGATCGGCCTCACCACGTTGTTTGTCACCCACGATCAGGAGGAGGCACTTGAACTTGCCGATCAGGTTGTGGTCATGCGCAATGCCCGCATTGAACAGGTTGGTGATCCTCAGACTGTTTACGATCACCCGCGCAGCTCGTTTGTTTATGAGTTCCTAGGCAACGTCAACAAGCTCATAGAGTCAGAGGGAATTCATCGTTACATCCGGCCCCAGGAGATCGAGATTTTGTTCGTTGCGGAATTTAATCCGGATACTGACAAACTCGGCCAAATTCAGCACCTGTTTTCCGCAGGCCCCGTGGCTACCCTTAGCGTGCGTTTGACCGACGGGCAGTTCCTTGAAGTGGAAATGTCACGCAAACAGCTCGACGAACTCGCCCTGGATACCGGTGATGAGGTTACCGTGCGAGTTAAACCAGAGGAACTTCCCTGAGCCTACCGCAGGGCCTGTCGAAGTGCTTGCCCATAGGGAGTAGGGACATTCCTGTCCCTATCTTCAAATCAATCCCCACATCCGATGCTTTGCATTTTCTAGGGAGGGTCCTTTCTGTGAAAAGGATAAATCTACTAAAGAGTAGTTCTTTGTTGGACTTTTGAAACGATTTTCGAGGCGATTTGAGTAGCATTGCACTTAAAAAAGATTACTTCTTTAGGTATGGTAGTAATGTATGCAATCGACTTATAACCAATGCTTTGAATTGAATATAAGCTTGATATTTTGATGAAAAGAACAACAAATTTGAAATTTTTAAGAAATAACTATTGCCAATACCCTATAGATGGGGTAGTTTCAATTCGTCACCCGCATGCGGTGACGTTTACCCCCACTAGGGGCAACAGATTACCAGAAGCCACCCTCCACAGAGGGAGTTCGATCCCCGGGCAAGCTGATCACCCTAACGCGGGAGTTCGCAAGCAAGTGAAACAGCATTCAAATGATGCCTTAGAGAAGGCAAGGACGTGAACCACTTCTGCGGACACGGTCAGGCCTCGAATCCCCCCATAAAAAACAACGTTAATCTGTTTATGACCCACGAGGAATACAGTTCGAGGACTCAATTATGGCAATCCGGCCTGAATGGCGGACTGCTTCTCGACTGTCACTGTTAACCGGGCCCTTTTTGCCCGTTCCTTTGCAAGCCGTCATGCTTGCGTCCGGTTCATACTCATAATTTGAGCATCACTCAAACTTCTCATTCATCAACCTACCAACCTTATATGAAAAACACGAATTACACAGATAGAATAAAATCATCAGGTGCCTTACTGGCACTGGTACTCACCACGTTGTCTGCGAGTGCGCAGTTAGTTCCCACTCCTGGATCCTCGGATGTGTTCCTTGGTTTCCGGTCGTCCAGTGCGTTAGACCCGTCAGTCGCGTATCTGGTCGATATTGGACCGGCATCGCAATTTATCAACGCGACACCTGGAACAACAATCATCATAGGTAATGTCGGCAATACAGACGGTACTGGAACGATCGGCGATATTGGAGCCGATCTTTCCTCTAATTTCACAAGCTGGTCATCGAGCTCATCTGTTCACTGGGGAGTCTTCGGTGCTAACTCGTCAGCCGCGCCGTCATTATATATATCAAAAGCAAGAACCAGTACAGGCACCCAAAGCACACCATGGCCCGCTCTGACAACTAGCGCCGCGTCGTCGGTCAAATCGAACATTTACAGTGTTCTATATGGGACTTACGGGTATAATGGGGCCACTACCACCGCCAACAATTCAGCGGGCACGTTGCAGGCCAACTTCAGCGGTGTTGGTAGTTATAACTATCAGGTAACCAGAAGTGGCACGAACTTCGGCAGCGATAGCCACTGGTCTAGTATTGAGACAAATTTCGGCAGTGGGGTAGCCGCGGCCGTTCTGGATTTTTACTGGATCCAGTCTTCAACCACTAGTGTGTTTTTTCTCGGCACATTCACCATCAGCAACACCGGTATTGTGACTTTCACCGCAGTGCCTGGCACTTATAGCACCACCCATGACGGGCATACAGACGCAGAGAAAATCGCCGCAGGAGTCAGCATATACACTGCAAACGACTTTCCCGTCATTCAAAGTGTCCAGCACACCACGCATAGTGGTTCACCCGCTATATCAGTGCAGTTCCAGACTGCCGCCAGTCGCAACTACGCTATCCAGTATTCTACAGATCTTGTGAACTGGACGACAGTTAGTACGTTTACATCAGGGTCACCGGGCACACTGTATCAGTTCCTCGATACAGACGCCGGACGCAATAGTAGCCCCAAGGCATTTTATCGTTTGAATATCTCACAGTAGCAATATCCGTATTTCACAGACACACAAAACAATTCTTACAACAAACACACAATCATTATGAAACTAATCAAAAACATGACATTTGCGACGCTCGCGTTGTTCGGCGCAGGCTCCGCGTATTCCACGACCACCATCTACATCGCCGGCTCAACCGGTGACCGGGCTGGCACTCAACTTGGAATTTCAGAACTACTCACCGGATGGACCTTTCAGGGGGATAAAGGTGCCACGAACTCGACCTCACCCAGCACATTGAGCAAGGCCACTGGAGCCAACTACGGGGTGTGGACCGGTACTTACTCAGGACAGTCGGTTATCATCAAGACGTCATTCGCCGGAGCGCTTGCAGGCGTTCAGGCTATCGCGGGAAATGTACCGCAATATTTTGTTCTCAGTAACGGCGGGGGTACCACTACTCTTACGGATCCGACTTCCGCAAATTTAGGAACCGCCGCAGTTTCTGCCACCGCGGACTTTGCGTTCTCCACCGTCTTCCAAGCCACAACCCCGTTTGTGGCGGGTGTGTATAATGGTGTCACCTATAGCGCAGTGACTGAGGAACTCATCGGCGTGTCGCCGCTTGGTTTTTACGCTAGTCCAGGTTTCCCGACCGGATCTGCCAATATCACCACTGCACTCGCCAAGCAGCTCTACACGAAAGGGAGCCTCCCCTTGTCGTTGTTCACCGGAAACTCCGGTGACAATAACAAGATCGTGTATGCCCTGGATCGTGATACAGACGCCGGCCAACGCTGGGGTATCTTTAACGAAATTGATCTTGGTACGAGCGGCACGGTTACAGCATGGCAACCGACCATTACCGGCCAAACCACGACGAGCGGTATAACATACGGCGGGACTGTAAATTCTCAAGTGCTGTGGCCGGCTGAAACCAAAAGTGGGATATACAGCCCCACTGGAGGTGGTGGATATAACAGCGGATCGTCCATTGCCGTGCCCTTGACAGCCGTTCTTGGGTCCGATGCCTATCAGGGAAAATACTACAATACGGACACGTCCACGTATGAGTATTTGTATCCAAATGCGACTGCAGGCTACTATATTGGTTACCTCACACCCAGTGATGCAAATCCTGATCTATTGGGCACAACAGGCGTGGTGCCATCTGGCAGTCGCGGCGTGTCACTTTCCTACAATGGTGTACCTCTCACCACTGCCAATGTGCAGTCCGGCCTATATACAGCATGGGTATATAACCGCATTATTGAACCTGTGGGCGGAGTGACCACCGGCACTTTGCAACAATCATTTCACGATGCACTGCGTGACCAGATTAAGAACACGGCTGCCGCAGCTTCTGGCGCTATCGCAATTGATTCCAACTTCCGGGTCCAGAGGTCCACGGACGGAGGTGACGTCACTATTATAGGGCAGTAATCCATAATTAAATGGACATTCACAAATAACATATATCATACTATTGGCTGATAATTGATAGGCGCGTTTCTTGCAGCTTGATTGTATAAACTCTAATCCGCGCGGGAATTTCTCGCGCGGATTTAGTTATCTTTATAAATTAGTAATTTGCTTTGCCACCATCGCAACATCGACATACAAAACATGAAGCCCAAGTTCCGGCATTTTGACCGCACCCCGCTGTTCGGGTCGATCTTGCATTACGGCAGGCCTGTATTTATCGGCCTGACGGTGCTGGCCACCGGCCTAACAAGTCAAGCTGCCGTTTTCGGAGGTTTGTCTGGCGGGCAATCGCCCTCGTCTCGGGGAGCTGGAACCATCAACCCGACTGCGCCCTCGTCCGTTACTGCGGCGCGTGACAATGCCACTGCGATTCTCAAGCAGACCAATGCTGCCGTGGGTGCGGCGCTCGCCCTGCAGCAATCCGCACGTGTCGCCGCCGCCAAATCCACTAACGCTGGAAATTATCCAGGCAACACGAACTTGACTCTGCCAGAGGTGCCTAACGGACTTGGCCCGGGCGGACTCAATGCCATAGGCGGCAACACCAACCCCACCAACTGGACCGGGGCAGACGCCCCCATTCAAACTGTTGCCGCGGATGGAAGCACCCAGGTCACCATCAAACAAATCGCCCAGCAGGCGTTGCTCAACTGGCAAACCTTCAACGTCGGAAACAAAACTACCGTTACCTTTGATCAGACCGTCGGATCTGCCAATGTTGACCAGTGGATTGCTTTCAACAAGGTCAGTGATCCTTCCGGCAACCCGACACAAATTCTGGGATCCATCAGGGCGGCTGGCCAAGTGTACATCATCAATCAAAATGGCGTCATTTTCGGCGGTGCAAGCCAGGTCAACGTTTACAATCTCACCGCCTCATCCCTGCCCATCAACAACAGCCTCATCTCCAGCGGTCTGCTTAACAATCCAAACAACCAGTTTCTATTCGATGGTTTGGGTCAGGGGAAAATTGGTGACGTGACTGTGCAGGCGGGGGCGGAAATTTCATGTCCTGTCGGAGCCGATGGCAATGGCGGACGTGTGATGCTTGCAGGAGCAAACGTGACTAATGCCGGAACTATTTCGACTCCTGCCGGGCAGACAATACTTGCAGCGGGGTTACAGATCGGGATAGCTGCGCATCCCAGCTCGGATCCGTCTCTGCGCGGGCTTGATGTCTATGTGGGTGCCGTGGTGGATCCTGTGTCACTACTAACACCTTATGCGGGGACGGCATCCAATTCCGGTGTCATTAGCACTCCCGGGGCGGATGTGACCATCACTGGCAAGGTTGTGCAACAACTTGGCCTCATCGACAGCACAACTTCAGTTTCTCTCAACGGCCGAATCGATCTTCTTGCAAATTATGGCGCGTCGTCTAACGGAAGCTACACGCCTGACGGCACCCATGGAAATCCTTACATCTATCAATCAACTGGCAGTGTGACTCTGGGTGCCAACAGTGTCACGCGCATTTTACCGGAATATGCCAGCACAGACACTGTTGCCGGAACCGAACTCGCATTACTCTCGCAGATCAATCTTCAGGGTCGGACAATTTATATGGGTGATGGCTCGGTCATACTGGCCCCGGACGCGCAGGTGTCATTTCAGGCAGGGAGTTGGGCGAGCCTGAATGTTAGCCCCTACTCCACATTCATCAATGATGGAGGCCAGGTTTATCTGGACAATAATTCCGTCGTAAATCTTGCCGGGACTGTGGATGCCCCGGCGTCTGTCCTGCAAAATCAGCTTTCACTAGTCCTGAATGGTGCGGAGCTCTCTGCGGTTCCGCTCCAAAAAAACGGCGCCCTACGAGGATCTAGCATTACGGTCGATATCACCAAAACCGGCACATATAATGGCATCAATTGGGTGGGCACCCCCTTGGCGGATGTGAGCGGATACGTCAACTTGATCCAGCGTGATGTGTCCCAACTGACTACGGCTGGAGGAACACTTAATATCTATGCAGGTTCCTCGGTGGTCGTGCGTCAGGGGGCCGCATTGGACGTTTCCGGGGGATGGACTCAATTCACGGGCGCCGCAGTCCAAAACACGTATTTGGTGACAAGCGGAGGGAAAGTTGTTAATATAGCATACGCTACTCCAGACCAAGTGTATGCGGGTATTTACAACGGATCGTTTACGGCAGTGAATTCCAAGTGGGGCGTTACTAACACTTATAGTAATTCTCTTTTGCCTGGAACCTCGGTGTATGAGGCGGGATACCTTCAGGGCGCAAATGCCGGTGCAATTTCAATAAGTGCGCCTGCCATGGCGCTGGATGGAACTCTTTTGGGAACCAAGGTGGTGGGTCCTTATCAGACCGGATCTGCGGCAAGCGCCGGAAATGTTCCGGCCTCAGCTTCCCTGACTTTGAAATTTCAGTCCCAAACTCTGACGGGAGGCGCTGTGCTGGCATCATATCCTTATCAGCCAAACGTGATTTTCAGCGACGGTGTGCAGCAGGTTGATCCCGGTCCTTTTACAGTGGATGCCAATGGGGAACCGGCAGCTTTGCCATCTAGCCGTATCGCGACATTTTATGTTTCACCCGCGCTGTTTTCTTTGAATGGCTTTGCCAACCTGGCGGTGGAGAATGCCGGAGGAAATATCGAGCTTCCTGAAGGCGTTGCCTTGAATGGCTCGCCCGGGGCATCACTCAGTCTGAAAGCTTCCAATGTTTCCATTCTCGGCGGAATTACTGTTCCGGGAGGAAAGCTTGGTTTCACAGCGTATAACATATTGCCGTCTGTTGCGGCGCTGCTTTCAAGCGAATCATCAATCCCATCACCGAATCCAGGAAGTGGTGTTTTCACTCTGGGAGCAAATGCCTCCATCAACGCCTCAGGCTTGATCATCAACGACCAGCAGGTGACGCTGAGTGATGCTGCAGCGCCAGTTTCCCTGAACGGTGGCAGTGTCTCTATTAAAGCCTATCAGGCTAACCTGCTGGCAGGAGGTGTGATTGACGTTTCCGGGGGTTATGAGATGACGTCCTCTAGCAAAGGAACATTCGGAAATGCCGGGAACATAAACATTCAGGCCGGACAGGACCCGACTGTGGCTCCAGTGCTCGGGGGTTCGTTAACTCTGTGTGCCACTCTGCGTGGCTATTCCGGCGGAACCGGTGGCACACTTTCTCTTCAGGCACCGCAAGTCCAAATTGGAGACGGCCCCAGTTCCTCAAATACTTTGGTGCTTAGCCCAGACTTTTTCAGCCAGGGTGGCTTTGGCTCCTTCCAGATTTCCGGACTTGGTGGTGGGAACACTCCGGCAGTGTTAGTCACGCCGGGAACTGTGGTGGCTCCCGTTTTAAGCAACTACACCGCCACCCCCAGTCAAATTGATGGCAGCCCTGTGCTCACGGTTATACAGGAAGTATTGGGTGTCCGCAAGCCGGTCAATATAAGTCTGTCGGCACCTGGCGTTACAGATCTATCGGGTGGATCATTGGTTGTCCGCGGTGACGTCGTGGTTGGTGAAGGGTCGATGCTGCAGACAGATCCGGAGGGGGCGATCTCAATTAGCGGCAATACAGTTTCAATACAGGGTTCGATTTATGCCCCTGGCGGATCCATTACAGTGGCAGGCGGTGGTTCAACTTCATTGGTCTTTAATAACCCCAATGAGGCCTTGACGACCACCTACTTTAGCCCCTCCGCTTTGCTTTCCACGGTCGGTACCACTGTGCTGCTTCCAGACGCGTTTAACCGCAGGATTGGATCTGTGCTTTCTGGTGGAAACATCACCGTCAGTGGAAACATCGCGGCGGCGGCAGGGGCGGTTCTTGACGCTTCCGGAAGCACTGGCGTGCTTGATCTGAGTCCGTCTGGCAGCACTTTGGCGCAGAATACATCCAATTTTTCTACGGGGACAATCTCTGGTCTCCCAGGCGGTCTTATTGCAGTCCCGACCCGCATCGACAGCAATGGAGGTATCATCACGCTCAAAGGTGGTCAGATACTCTATTCCGACGCTACCTTGCTGGCGAATTCTGGCGGACCCACAGCCAGTGGGGGAGCGCTTTCGGTCTCGTCTGGAATTTACTACGACACTCAAGGGGCCATTCCTCTTCCTTCAGAGGTCAATGTGACGGTTACTCAGAGTGGTTCTGTTTTTGGCGGAGCCACGCCCTCTATCGGTGTTGGTTATGGAAATGCAGGGCATTTCGCTATCTCAACGTTTGCCAATGGTGGCTTTGATTCGCTTTTATTAAACGGAGTTATCTCCTTTGATGGTGCCATCGATGTTACCGCCCGAGGCTCCCTGAACGTGGCCTCCGGCGGGTTTATTTATGCGAATTCCACGGTGTATTTGTCCGCTTCATACGTGACGCTAGGCACAAGCTTCCAGCCCCCCACACAAGCCGCGCAAGTCACCAGCCCATTTGGCACAGAACCCTATGCTCCCAGTTATGGCAGCGGCAGTCTGAGCGTGGCAGCGAAGCTCATTGACGTGGGAAATCTGTCGCTACAGAATATCGGGAATGCATCATTATCTGCAGGTCAGGGTGACATTCGGGGCAATGGCACTTTCCATATGGCGGGGAACTTAACCCTGCAAGCTGGGCAAATCTATCCGGTCACTGCTTCGAATCTCTCATTTATAGTCTATGATTCCCCATCGCACGCTGGCTCTATAGTGATCAGGTCTTCAGGGCATCCTCAACTTCCGCTTTCGGCTGGGGGAACACTTGGGATTTATGCCTCGGTGATCGATCAAGAGGGAACACTGCTTGCGCCCTTCGGATCCATTAACATAGGTTGGGACGGAACAGGAACCGCCCCGGTTGACGTCCTGATTGGAAATTCCCAACCATTCCCTATCACCAGTCAACTGACCATAGGGACAGGTAGTGTGACTTCTGTTTCTGCTGTTGACCCCCTCACAGGAAAAGGCCTGATCATTCCTTACGGTGTTAGTACCAACGGTCAAAACTGGATAGATCCAGCAGGGACGGATATCACAACAGGAGGTTTGCCTGGAAAAAGCATTGTGATAGCAGGTAAAAGTGTGGTCACGGAATTCGGTTCCACTATCGACCTGCGTGGTGGTGGGGATCTTCTTTCCTATCAATGGATTCCCGGATTGGGCGGTCTCACTGATGTTTTGGCTTCTAATGGCAGTTTTGCGATCTTACCGGGATACGAGGCTGGCTTTGCCCCGGTTTCCGCATATAATAACTCGCCGTTATCAACCAACCTCATAGGATCAAACGGCCCTGGGTACGTGAATACGACACTACAGGTTGGGGAGAGAATCTATCTGGCGGGCAGCACAACGCTTACGGGTGGTTATTATACCCTTTTGCCAGCCCGCTATGCGCTTTTGCCTGGAGCGGTGTTGGTCACGCCATCGAACGTCAGCGGACCGGGCACGGTAAATTTGCCGGACGGGTCAAGTGTCGTTTCCGGCCTTCAGTTTAACGGCCTTGATTCCCTGACTGCGCTACCATCAATTTACACACGCTTCGATGTCGCGTCCGCTGCCGTTGTTCAGAAGCGCGCGCAATATGACGTTTTTTTGGCGAACACGTTTTTAAAATCAGCGGCTCAATCGGCCAATATCACCACCCCGCTGCTTCCGACCGACTCTGGACAACTTGTTTATCAGGCAACACAAGCGATGAGCTTGGCGGGAAGCGTCTTGTCCGATTCCATCTCAGGTGGCAGAGGCTCACAGATTGATATCAGCACCCCGCTCAACACTTACATCATATCGGCCTCTGCAAGCGTGACCATTCCAGCTGGTTCGATTGTTCTGGATGCGTCCGAACTCAATTCCTTTGGCGCTGAAAGTCTGCTCATAGGCGGCAACCGAACTTGGACGCCTGCAGGAGACAGCGTGGTTGTCACATCGGTGGGTATCACCGTGGACAATCCGGGTTCGCCTCTTTCCGCGAAGGACCTGATTCTGGTGGCATCCAATCAAATCACGATAGCCGGGGGCTCCGTTCTCAGTAGTGATGGACCCCTAAGCAATTCTGACGCGCTACTATTTAGCGGGAGCGGATCATTGGTTCGTATTTCCGGAGATATTAATGCCTCCGTGGTTCGCACCGGGGTCACCAATAGCACCACTCCTATTTTAAACATTGGCGCGGGGGGGTCACTCACGGGTAATAGTCTGATTCTCGATTCTTCTTCCGTTTTTGCGCTTGATTCATCGGCGAGATTACAAGCCAGCGCATTTGCGCTAGACAGCGGACAAATCACCCTGGAGTTGGCCAATCCTGGAAATTTGCAACCTAACAATGGACTGGTGGTAACACAGGGTTTGCTCCAGATGCTTAGTGCTGCAAAATCCCTGTCTTTGCTAAGTTATTCCACGATCGATCTTTATGGCACGGGCGACATCGGAGGCACGGCGCTTGCCCAATTGAACCTTAGTGCCGGAGGGATTCGCGGGTTTAACCAGAACGGGGGCACAGCACGCATTTTGGCGTCGAGTCTTCTGCTGGGAAACACCGCTGATGTCACAGGAGGCACGCCCGTTCCATCCGCTTCAGGGACTCTGGATATCCAAGCTGGAACGATTCAGCTTGGCGCGAATCAACTAAATATCAGCGGGTATGCAAACACTGTCGTTGGCGCAACGAATGGTGTCATAGGTGCTGGTTCGGGAACTTTTTCGACCGCGGGATCGCTGACCATCCAAACTCCAGTTCTCACGGGTGCGTCCGGTGCCTCATGCACGATTTCGGCTGGCGGGATACTTAACCTAACTGATGCGACAGCGCCGCCAGTGCTTTCTTTGACAGGCGGACTTGGTTCATCATTGGAACTTGCCGGAACCACTGTGAACATTGGTTCAAAGATACTTCTTCCTAGCGGTTCCTTGTCTATCCTCGCACGTCAGGGAGACATCACTGTAAACGGCGTGCTGGATGTGTCAGGAACCGGGCAGCTTATTCAGGATGCGACCCGGTACACCAATGCGGGTCAAATTACCCTCACGGCGGATCAGGGGAACGTGGTCCTCAACACCGGCTCCCTCGTTAATTTGTCAGCCAATGCGGGTAGTGGCAACGCGGGAACCTTGTCTATCTCCGCGCCGCTTGGATCATTTGTGACCAAGGGCACAGTGCAGGCGCAAGGAGGCAATGGAGGCAGCAATGGTGACTTCGACTTGGATATTGCCACTCTTTCTTCACTGGTGGCAATAGAAGATTCAATAGCTAGTGCCGGGCTGACAGACAGCCAGACGATCCGTGTGCGCAACGGGAATGTTACCATCGACGGCAAGACGGTCGCCCATGATTTTTCCCTCTCCGCTGATCAGGGAAGCATTACTGTCACAGGAAGTGTGGACGCATCTGGAAAAACTGGTGGGTCAATCTATCTGAGTGCGAACGGTAGCCTAACCACAGTCAACGGATCAATACTTACTGTCGCTGGCCTGAATTTCTCCGATGCCGGGAAAGGCGGGTCAATTACCCTGGAGGCAGGAAGTGAAACCAAAGGTGTTGTAGGCAATGGCTCCATTAACCTGCAAACGGGCTCCACACTGGATCTTTCTGTGGCCTCGATGATTTCTGGAGGCGTTTCCACGGTTGGAAGTAGCGCCTATGAGGGAGATTTTAGTGGCACGCTTCATCTCCGCGCCCCACAGGTGAACGGGGATGTGCTGGTTGGCGTGCTGGATGCCAACATACTGAATGCCTCTTCCATTTTGGTTGAGGGATATCGACTCTATAATCTCACATCCACCGGAGGCCTGATTACGAGTTCAGCGGAATCTTCGGTGAAAAGCAATGCCACATCATTTCTTGGTGCCAACGGGACCGCTAGCGCTGCTTATACCAGCATCACGAATCGCCTTTTGGCCAATAACTCCAGCCTCTCATCCATCTTGGTTTTGGCTCCTGGTGCGGAGATTATCAACACGACCGGAGGTTTGACGCTCGGCACCGCGACTTCCACCACCACTAGTGACTGGGATCTTTCCGGATTCCGATTCGGGCCTGATGGCGCACCGGGTGTGCTGACACTCCGCGCCGCAGGGAACATCACCTTGGATAACGCCCTTAGTGACGGATTCACCCCCACGCTCGCCAGTTCAGACACCACCTGGTTGTGGACCGCTCGGCTCACTGCTTATAATTCCGCTTTGCCTGCCAACACACAGTCTTGGTCATATCGCATCACTGCGGGGGCGGATTTTTCGTCCTCATATTATGGGACGACATTGCCAGTGGATCAACTCGGCAGTTCCTCGGGCTCGCTGGTGCTGGGAAAAACCGCAACCAATGTCGCCACGGGGTCCGGTGCTTCCGCCACCACGGCATCAGCCATTGCCAATCACTATCAGGTTGTACGCACCGGAAGCGGAGACATCGACATTCATGCGGCAAGAAATGTGGAACTGCTCAATCAGTTTGCCACCATCTACACTGCCGGAACACGCGTGCCAGACGCCACGATGGGGGGGACGTTCCAACTCCCGAGCTTGAGCCTGACCAACATGCCAACGCCATTGGGCAATGCCCAGCAGAGTTACGCCGCTCTGTACAGCATGGCCGGAGGCAACGTCGATATATATGCAGGCGGTGATATCGAGCATCTGACACTATCAGGTGGGGTTCTGGTCGCTGACTCGCAACTTGAGATGCCCGACAACTGGCTTTATCGTCGGGGTTATGTGGATCCCACAACAAAGGATTTCGGCGTGAATCGTTGGGGAGAGTCCGCTTCTACAACATGGTGGGTCGATTTCAGCAATTTCTTCGAGGGAGTTGGTGCGCTTGGCGGCGGCAATGTCACCATGATTGCGGGCAATAATATCAGCAATGTGGACGCGGTGATTCCGACCAATGCGCGCATGTCCGGCTATACAGACAGCAGTCACGCACAACTCGCCGCTCCTAATGCCTCCAACTTGTTGGAACTCGGTGGCGGAGATTTAACCGTGCGTGCAGGAAATGACATCGATGCGGGAGTTTACTACGTCGAGCGGGGCGTGGGAAATTTATCAGCCGGGGTCTCCATCCATACCAATGCAACCCGCTCTGTGCTTGCCCAAAGCAATATCAATGCAGGGCAGACCACGGTTTACACCGAGCTGCCCACCACCCTGTTTGTCGGGGATGGCGGGTTTAACGTGGAAGCCAACGGTGATATTCTGCTAGGTCCGGTTGCCAATCCTTTCCTACTTCCCGGAGGCCTGCTCAACAGTATCTGGCAGAAATCATACTTTTCAACCTACACGGCGGACAGCTTCGTTAATGCCGTTTCACTTGGTGGAAGCGTCACGCTGCGCAATTCCGCGACTCTGCCCGGAGGTGCGGTCAGCGATCCCTCCTCCCTGCTGGATAGCTG
>Ga0364867_10333_pt3 | contig 24872 bp, 21 predicted proteins | sample ExccelAu500001D4_3_FD_206915 | JGI IMG/M metagenome (GOLD analysis project Ga0364867, IMG submission 206915) | Enriched cells from Trout Bog Lake Hypolimnion, Wisconsin, USA - BchlTB.Aug13.5000.01.D4 | ecosystem: Environmental > Aquatic > Freshwater > Lake > Hypolimnion/Profundal zone | place... | reverse complement strand
AAATATCGGGAATTGCGGAAACACCCTGCTTTACATATCGATTATTTTGAACAACCATTAAATCATCTAAAACATATCCATTGTCAAAAGTGTTGACATACAAACAAAAAGAAAGAATTGCTAAAAACAGAGCATATCTGGCAATCGGTGACAAATATGCCTTTTGATCTGAAATCTTTGATTTTGAAACTACGGCAGCAATTTTTGGCCTATTTTTTTGAGATATATTTTTTACCATTTAAGTCAACTAAAGTTATTTTGTAAAAATAACAAAAAAGGCAATTGCACGGGTTATGAGAAACACCCGTGCAATTGAATTAAGTAATAACAAATGCTGATATACATATCAACACTATCTACTAACCACTAATTTCAAGTTTTGCTTGCCTGAAACAACTCCTATTATTTCCATAAAATACAACCCTGACGGAATTTCGCCAAGATTAATGTCAATTGCGGCATTTGAAAACACAAATGAATTTTGGTACACTATTTGTCCAAAAATATCTATTATTTTGACCTTAGTGGTTTCTTTTGCTGGAAAGCTTTGTAATATTTTGAAAGCTCCACCCGTTGGGTTTGGCGAAATGGAATAAACACAAGACAATTGATCGCTTTGCATACTATTACCAGAAAAAGAACCAAGTCTACACGTGTTACATAAACTAGGCCCAATTTCACGAATGACATAGTTATTACCGTCTGCAATGAAAATATTGCCTGATTCATCTGGGACAAAAACAGTGGGATGATTAAATTCTGCTGTTGTAGCAGCATTACCATCCCCAGTATAGCCAGAAGTCCCATTGCCCGCAATTGTATTTATTGTGCCTACTGTATTTACCATTCGAATTACGTTGTTCATTTTATCGGCGATATATACATTTTGCGAGCAATCGGTCTTTATCCCAAAAAGCGTGCTTAGTTCTGCGGAAGTAGCATTGCTACCGTCACCCGTGTAACCGGATGTTCCGTCGCCAGCGAATGTGGATATTATGCCCGATGTATTAATCTTGCGTACAACGTAGTGATCTGGGTCTGTGAAATAGATATTTCCAGAATTATCTACAGTTAAATTTAGTACATCAATATTTGCTGCTGTCGCCTGACCACCATCACCTGAATATCCAATCGTTCCAGCAGTACCTGCAATAGTATTGATAATTCCAGCCGTTCCAGTTGATATATTTATGCGTCGAATAACCCGATTTGCTGCGTCGTTTACAACGAGGTTTCCAATATTATCAATCGCCACATCAGATGGCAAATCGAGTTCAGCGGCGGTCGCTTGACCACCATCGCCGCTGAAACCAGGGCTACCTGTTCCTGCAAAAGTCGAAATTATTCCGGAAGGATTTACCATTCGTATAACATTACGGACTACATCGGCAATATAAATATTCCCACTTCCGTCAATTGCTATTCCTTGCGGTTGAGTTAATTCTGCAGCTGTAGCCTGTCCACCATCGCCTGTATAGCCTGCTGTTCCATTTCCTGCTATAGTTGAGATTGTTCCAGAGCTATTTATTTTTCGAACAACGGAGCTACTGGTTTGTGAAAAATAAATATTTCCAGAATTGTCCATAACTATTCCTTGTAACAGCCCTATTTCAGCCGCAGTAGCTGCTCCGCCATCGCCGGTATAACCATTTGTTCCAGTGCCTGCAATCGTTGTTACTCCACAAACCGAAGTTGAAACCGTTGCTGTTGCATAGTCAGTAGTAGAACTGCAAGACACTCCGTAGCTAATGATTGCACTACCTGCGGATATTCCAGTCACAATACCAGTTGCGGAGTTTACAGTAGCCACTCCGGTTGCACTGCTACTCCAAGTCCCACCAGCAGTGCCGGTTGCACTCAAACAAATACTTTGCCCTACACAAACTTCAGTAGGCCCAGAAATTGTACCCGAAGTTGCAACTGTTACATTGACAGTTGTCGTTGAAGTCAAGTACCCATCTGACACCTGAATAACAAATGCATCTGTACCAGAATAGCCTGTAGTAGGTGTATAACTCAAACCCGTTGGTGTTAATGTACCGCCCGTATAAGTAGCGGTCGCTGGGAAAACATTTAAAGTTCCATGAGTAGGAGCCGTTGCAATACTCCAAGTCTCTACAATATCTGTCCAGTCATCAGTAATTGACAGCAAAGAATTTACTGAGTTAGAACCACTGTTTTCACAAACCGTAAGGGTCTGCGACGACCCACCTGTAAAAACCGGAGCGGCGTTGATTACTTTCCTAATGCGCGAATTTCCTTCATCAGCTATATACAAGTTGCCTGAGTTATCAAAACAAATTCCCAAAGGGTTGTGTAGTGTCGCTGCTGTGGCTGCACCGCCGTCACCGGAGCTACCCGATGTTCCACCCGTACCTGCAAAAGTGCTGATAATTCCTGAAGTATTGATCTTGCGAATACAGTTCCACCCATCGTCAGAAAAGTAAAAATTGCCGCTTTTGTCTACAACAATTTTAGTTGGACCACCTGTCCCGAGAATAGCGGCGGTCGCCTGTCCGCCATCACCGGCTGAAGAAAAACTAGTGGTAGTAGCCGATGATCCGGCAAAAGTACTGATATTGCCCGAAGCATCAATCTTGCGTATTCTACAATTGTTATTTCCATCGGCCAAATAAAAACTACCGTCAGATGGGTTTACCCATAGACCCTTTGGTCTATCAAATTTCACTGCTGTAGCAGTTGCGGAGCCTCCGTCGCCACCAAAACCTAAATGGCTACTACCTGCCACAGTACTAATAACGCCGGATGAGCAAACAATTTTTCGTACCACATAATTCCCATATTCTCCTGCATATACACTTGCCGTACCGGGATCATAAAATACGCCCCAGGGATAGCTCATTTTTGCAGCAGTTGCTTGCCCACCATTACCGGCGTATCCGGAATGACCAGTACCGGCAAAGGTGGTAATGGTGCCCGTAGCATTAGCTACACAACGCAATGCATGATTATTGTAATCGGCAATGAACAAAAAGTTGTCTGTTAGGTCGTAAGATATGCCTCTTGGTTGTGACAATTCGGCTGATGTGGCGGCGCCGCCGTCACCTGTATATCCGTTTGTGCTTGTGCCTGCATAGGTGGTGATTATTCCTGTAGCATCAATTTTACGAACTACCGATGAGTATATATTATTGTCGCACAAAAAAAATGTTTGTGCCATCGCTGGTAACGTCATAGGGTTCTTTCATTTGGGCAGCAGTCGCTTGACCGCCATCGCCACTATAACCATTTGTTGAACCTGCAAACGTAACAATAGTCTGTGCCTTTAAACCGTAGTAGCTATGCAAAACCATTGAAATTATTATGATGCCTAAATATGCTATTTTATTTTTCATACTATTTTAAATTGAATTTGAACGATGTTTATAACGTGATTTATTAAGTAAGTTCCAAATGCAAAATGATACGGATAATTTAAACTTTCTTTATTCAGCAAGTAAGGAGGTCTATGTGAAAATAACAGAACATGCAAAAGGTTTTTTGCATTTAAATATTGAACAGAACACTCCGCCTTTATCATAGATCATGAATATCATTCTGATGAATAAAAACTAAAACTCTGTAAACTCTGGGGAGATAAATTAACTTAGAAGCCTATCCTAGAAGAAAATCCAATCGGGAATTATGGAATTTTATTTTTGCCTTATTAAATGCAAGATAATCATAAATACCATACATTTCACATTGATTGAAAAATATTTCCGTAAAAATGTTGCTGTGTGGAAAGGGACTTGATATTCGGGTTTTCATCGTGGTTATGACTCTGTGTTACCTCAATTCTAATAAGATAGTTGATTTTAGAGCATATAGCGAAGGATAACAAATGTGATATTTGTAAATAGCTTTAAGTCTTATCAATTAATTGTAGCAAATTTGCCATCTATTTGACTTGTTCTTTCTTTTTTCCTTGTCGAAAAAGAAAGAACCAAAGAAAAAAGACAGATAGGTAGCTACCTGTATATGTAGTGCGGGCGGGCGGTTTGGTGAGCACCCAAAGACCCAACCCGCCCCCGTTAGTTTAACAGGAGGTCAAAAGCATTTTGTAAAATGGTCGCCGAACTTCCCTCAAGAATAGAAGAAAATTTTCCGTCTTCCGATTGGTAGGTTTTTACATGGTCGAGATAGTGAGAGATGCCATTATACGCGCCCCAGCCACTGCCGACTATTTCTGCCTGTCCAACGCCACTAAAGTAACTTTCAAGACACGCAGCCCGAATATTTTTTACTCTGGTGCTGTCCTGCTCTGTGGAGGAAGGAAACAATCGAATTAATAAATCTTCATAGGCACTATCCGAAATTTTCACTTTGTAAAGTTGGTTGAACGCCTGATGTAACCCTTCGACTACACCACAACCCATAAACCATCGTCTCATCCCCCCCCCGAAAACATTTTTTTGCCATCTCCCAAACCCCACAGTAACTTTGTACCGCCCGGCAGGGCACATGAGTCTGTTTGGGCGCAAATTTGCCCAAAGCTGAGTGGAATTTGAATATTTGTTTCACCCCAAAACAGCGTAAAAAAACAAATAAAACCACACCCCATTTTAGGTGGATAAATGGGGTGCATGGGGTGTAAAATAGCAATATTGTTGTATAAAAACAAAATTTCTAAATTTTGAAGGTCAATTGTTTGCAGATAGTCAATACTAAAAATTCCACGCGCCGTTACACCCCATTTTTCAAAAAAAATAGTAGGGCGTTACTGTAGAATGACTGATTAAAATATTTGTTTTGTGTCAATATAGTACAATAAAATATAATATACAAGTTAACCATTTTAGTGTGGTCGGTTAGCATAGTACACCGCTTTAGTTTTGTCCACCAACGTGCAAAACTTATCGGGTAACAGCCAAAACGGCGCACTACTTTTGTAGTATGCCGCTCTACCAGCGATGGAAAATTAATGATCATGCCGAAGCCGCCATTTGGAGGGTAACGGAAGATTTGTTGTTTTTTGAAGAGGCTACCGGTCTCCGCTCGGAGATCAACAACATAAAAAGGCGCACGGAGCACCTGGCAGGGCGGTACCTACTTCAATCCCTGGTTCCGGGGCTAGATTTGGCCAAGGTGCAGGTAGATGAATTTGGTAAGCCCTTTTTGCCGGGTGGCGAGGTGCATTTTTCAGTTTCGCACTCCTGGCCCTGGGTAGCGGTGGTGGCAGATAGGGTAGTGCCCGCCGGTATAGATATACAGACCTGGCACCCACGTATCGCAGAGATACAACACAAATACCTGTCGGAGGAAGAGCAAAACCTGCTGGTAGGCCCCGACGAAAAAAGAATTACACTGGCTTGGTGCGCCAAGGAAAGTGTATATAAATGGCACGGCAAAAAAGGCATAGAATTTATAGAGCAATTACCGATACAGAAATTCAGCTACGAACCTTTTCCATGCATAGAAATATTAATCACGTTAAATGCAATGCCACAAAACATAGTATTAAACAGTATTATAAATATTGATTTTGCCTGTGTTTACGTTGCTGAAGTGCAATAATTGTTTCGGATGTGTTAATTTGTAAAATAAAATAATGTTTAGTTTTTTAATAAAATTTCATAAAAATTTAGGTATTTTCATAAAATTGTCTACATTTGCGTAAACTTTAATACTATGTCATCACTACGTTTTCAAGCTCTTCAAAACCTACAGGGTGAAGAGAAAAAAATTACCGGATATGGCGAGAAAAAGATCACTGCCCTGTTTGGTAGCAACGTGTTCAACGGTCGCGCAATGCGGGAACACCTGAGCGATGAGGCATACAAGAGCCTCATGAATTCTGCAAAATCCGGCACGCGGGTAGAAAGAAAAGTAGCTGATCAGGTGGCGGCGGGCATGAAGCTTTGGGCAGAGTCAAGGGGTGTCACCCACTTTACGCACTGGTTTCAGCCACTTACCGGCACCACGGCAGAAAAACATGACTCGTTCTTTACCCTGAAAAGCGACGGTACCGCCATCGAATTGTTCGACGGCGATGCCCTGATACAACAGGAACCCGATGCTTCCAGTTTTCCCAACGGCGGCATTCGTGCTACATTCGAGGCGCGCGGCTATACTGCGTGGGACCCCTCCTCTCCGGCTTTCATCATGGAGGCAGGATCGGGCAAGACCCTTTGTATCCCGACTATATTTATAGCCTACAATGGTGAGTCGCTAGACTATAAAGCACCACTGCTCAAGTCTATAGCTGCCCTAGACAAGGCTGCCGTAGACGTGTGCCATTTCTTCGACAAGAACGTAAGCAAAGTAACTGCCACTTTGGGCTGGGAGCAGGAATATTTTGTGGTAGACGAAAACCTCGCCAATGCTCGCCCTGACCTGATGATGTGCGGACGCACCCTGCTGGGTCATAGCCCTGCAAAGGGTCAGCAGTTGGAAGACCACTACTTTGGCTCTATACCAGAGCGTGTTTATGCCTTTATGCAGGATTTTGAACAGGAATCTTACAAGTTGGGCATCCCGCTGCGCACCCGGCACAACGAGGTGGCTCCGTCGCAATTTGAGTGCGCACCTATATTTGAAGAAGTGAACATAGCCGTGGACCACAACACCCTGCTGATGGATGTGATGAACAAGGTAGCTAAGCGCCACAAACTGAAAGCGCTGCTGCATGAGAAACCCTTTGCAGGCGTGAACGGCAGTGGTAAGCACAACAACTGGAGCATGGCTACAGACACGGGTGTGAACCTGTTGTCGCCCGGCAAAACGCCGCGTACCAACCTGATGTTCCTGACCTTCTTTGTCAATACCATCAAAGCAGTTCACGACTACGATGATCTGTTACGTGGCTCGATAGCATCAGCCAACAACGACCACCGTCTGGGTGCCAACGAAGCGCCCCCGGCCATTATCTCGGTATATATAGGCAAGTACCTGAGCGATGTGCTGGACGAAGTGGAGTCACGCGTTAAAAACAAATTCTCTGAACAGGATGAAGCCATACTCAAGCTCGATATACACAAACAGATACCCGAGCTGATGATGGACAACACCGACCGTAACCGCACAAGTCCCTTTGCCTTTACCGGAAACAAATTTGAGTTCCGCGCTGTAGGATCTTCTGCCAACTGTGCCAGCCCTATGTTGGTGCTGAACACCATCATGGCACATACCCTAAAACAGTTTAAGGCAGACGTAGATGTACTAATAGAAAAAGGTGAGAAGAAGGAAATTGCGGTCTTACAAGTGCTGCGGGACTACATCACATCGTCCAAGAAGATTCGTTTCGAAGGGGATAACTACAGCGACGAATGGGCAGAAGAGGCCAAACGACGTGGCTTGAGTAACTTTAAGACCACTCCCGAAGCGCTGGATGCCTATGTCACCGAGCACGCCAAGCACCTGTTCCTGGGCAACAATATCTTCAGCGACCGTGAACTGGAAGCTCGCCACGAGATCATGCTCGAGGAATATGTTAAAAAGGTACAGATAGAAGGCCGTATCCTAGGTTACCTGGCTACCAATCATGTCCTACCCGCCGCCATCAACTATCAGAATACGTTGATTGCAAATGTGAAAGGTCTGAAGGATCTCGGAATGGGTGAAGACAGTTATTCGGCACAATTGAATCTTGTAAGAGCCATCAGTACTCATATCAATGCCATTAATGACAATGTAGAGGCAATGCTGGCTAACAGGAAGAAGGCCAACAACATAGATCATATGCGTCCTCGCGCTTTGGCTTATTGCCACGATGTAAAACCCTATTTTGAGACCATCCGCTACCATGCCGACAAGCTGGAACTTATTGTAGATGACAAATTGTGGCAGTTGCCCAAGTACAGAGAATTGTTGTATATGAGATAGTTATTGCTAATATTTTGTGCGTTGGCGCCGGGGCAATACCGGCGCCAACGCATTTTATATTTACTAATGTTGTTAGGTTTTTGTCGATATATACATCAGAAAAAATATTGTACGAAATTGATTACTATGCCTTGAATATCAATCAGTAACGTTTAATTAATGTTGCGATAACCTTCCGTTAATATTACATTTTTTCCTTTGCAAAAAAATTGATAATGAGGAAAAATCTACTCGCGATTGTTGCGGTTTTTGCATTTACTGCTCTATTCACCAACACAACCAAAGCCCAGGGAACGCTGATTCACTACTGGCACTTCAACAACTTCACTTCTGTGATCCATGAAGTCGACTCACCCATAATCCTGGATGCCGACTTCTCGATCCATGATACATCAAAAGCTCGTTTGTGGTACAGGCCAATCCCAACGGCTACAATGGGTTATCCTTCTTACGCCGATTTTTACACTGCACTGAGTACAGACAATGACACCATGAACCTGCGCATGGGTCAGCCTTCTGGCAATGCATTCAGGGCGCGCAACCCATATGATTCTATGGAATTGCTGCTCTACATACCTTCTGTTCACTATCATCACCTTGTGTTTAAATATGGTACCATGCGCTCAGGTAGCGGCCCACAGGTGCAGCAATTGGCCTATAGCGTAGATAGTGGCATGACTTGGCGCACAAGTGCACTGAGCACTACTTACGACTCAGTACAAGCTACTTTCAATTTGGTTACGGTCACTTTTACCAGCGACAGCCAGGTAAACAATTGCAGTGGCCTTGTTTTCAAAATTACGGTTGACTCTACCACTGCTTCCGCAGGTGGCGGCAATAACCGTTATGACAACTTTACACTCGATGGCGACTCTATTCTTGCACCTTCTATTGTTGGCACAATATCTATTGCTGATACGGTTGGCACTACTATCTGTGCTGGCACCAGTGTTCACTTTACATCTTCAGACTCTACGTCTCCCGGTGTTACACCCTATTATCAGTGGATGATAGATGGCACTTTGGTAGGTTCGGACAGTGCAGGTTTTACTACAAACGCACTTGTAACCGGAGATACCGTGAAATGCTTGCTCTACAATGGTTCTACTTCAGGCACTTTGTTGTCTACTTCTAATTTTATCGTATTTACGGTTTTACCACTTCCGGTAGCTGGTAGTATTTCTGGAGCTAATTCTTTCTGCGTAGGTGCTCACGATTCATTAACAGAGACAGTTTCTACGGGTTTTTGGACCGCAACCAATGGTCATGCAACAATTTCTTCAACTGGTTGGGAAACTGGTGTTTCCGGCGGAGTAGATACAATTAAGTATAGCGTTACCAATTCCTGCGGTACAGCAGTCGCTACCGAAGTAGTTACGGTACATGCTACCATCGTTGGTAGTCCCATTACTGGTTCAGACACACTTTGTCAGGCAACATCGGTTAGCCTTCACGATTCAGTAAGTGGTGGTGTTTGGTCTATCACTAACGGTCATGGTATTATTTCTGCAACAGGTGTTGTAACCGGTATCTCCGGTGGTATGGATACCGTTCACTATCTTATCTCTTCTTCTTGTGCTTCATCTATGCTAGCAATCGTGGTTAATCCCCGCGCAGACTCAGGCAGTATTACGGGATTATCCAGCTTGTGCGTTGGCGATAATGATACACTTACAGAATCAGTTACAGGTGGCGTTTGGAGTATAACAAATACAGCAGTGGCAACACTAGACACAATTGGTATCGCTACAGCTGTAGGGGTGGGTACCGATACAATTTATTATACGGTTACCAACGTATGTGGCAGTACAAAAGCACGTAAAATCATTAATATCACACTTGGTGCAACAGCAGCGCCTTTGATGGGCGACAGCGTTGTTTGTGCGGGTTCTTCACTGATGCTGACAGACAGCACTGCTGCCGGTGTTTGGAGCATTGTAAATGGCCATGCCAGCGTAAATGATTCAGGAAAAGTAATGGGCATCAGCATGGGGCGTGACACAGTAAAATATGTGGTCACTTTCACCTGTGGTATTGCTACAGAAACAAAAGTTATTACAGTTAATCCATTGCCAGTTGCCGGTATGATCACAGGTGGCAGTTCAGTATGTGCAGGCACCACCCTGACACTTACCGACACAACTGCAACCGGAACTTGGGCTGCTACCAATTCAAATGCTACAGTAGCGGCAGGTGTGGTTACCGCTGTAACTGCCGGTACAGATTCCGTTATGTACTCGGTTTCTAACTCTTGCGGTACAGCTATGACAGCAGTTGGTATCACTATCAATCCTCAGCCAGTTGCAGGTATGATCACAGCAGTATCTGATTCGCTTTGCCCTGGAGCCATGGATACCCTGACCGATACCGTTTCAGGTGGTGTATGGTCAACCAGCAACACGTCAATAGCAACAATCACTACTACCGGTATTGTTGGTGGTGTGATACCCGGCGTTGATACGATCTCCTACACAGTGACCAATGTTTGCGGAACAGCAACGGCCACTTTTGTAGCCGCCGTTAGAGACTCTTTCAACGTATGCTTTAATGCAGTTACCGGCCCCGGTTCTGTAAAAGCTTATCAGATCAATATCTTCCCTAACCCAACCAATAGCAGCTTCACCATCGACCTGCCCGCCAACAGTTACAACATGAGTGTAACATTTGTTGACATCTATGGCAAAAACGTAGTCATCCGTGAGACGTCACGCAATGGCAATGGCCAGCGTAGCTATAGTGTAGACGGAATTGCCGATGGAACTTACTTTATTAAAGCAGTTTCAGGTACCAGCTACTACTACGGAAAGGTGATTGTGTTGAATAACAACTAAGAGTTTTTTTAAATAGAACAGAGGCCGTCTCTTTTACGAGGCGGCCTCTGTTTTTGTTATTATTTGACGTTTGCCGGCTATGCCTTGATCAAAATGAAGTGCCAACCATGGTTTCAAGACTTGTGTACGCGTGATTTCCCAGAATCTGTACTGATCAGCTTTTTCTGGTGTCTACCAGTTCATGACTAAACAATCACTCCTTCCAGATCATAATCAAACCCCTTGGTAATACGAACATTGACAAAATCACCGGGGCTCAGCCGTTTTGTTGTTTGTATGATCACTTCATTATCCACTTCCACGCTGTCAAATTCGGTGCGGCCTAAATATCTCCCGGCTTCTTTCTTATCCACGATAACGCGGAATGTCTTGCCAACTTTTTCCTGGTTTTTCTCCAAAGAAATTTCTTGCTGCACTTCCATGATCTCACGGGCGCGTTCTTCCTTTTCTTCGGCAGGAATGTTGTCGTCCAGCTCGTATGCAGTGGTATTCTCCTCGTGCGAGTAAGTAAAGATGCCTACACGGTCCAGTCGTTGTTCCTCCAGAAAATCCTTTAGTTCTTCCACATCACTGCGCGTCTCGCCAGGGAAGCCGGTGATGAGCGTGGTGCGAATGCCAATGCCCGGCACACGGTCACGAATATCATTGAGCAGCACCTCTATTTCTTTACGGGTTATCTGGCGTTTCATAGCTGCCAGCATAGGGTTAGAGATATGTTGCAGTGGCATATCCAGATAATTGCAGATGTTAGAGCGTTCGTTCATCACATCCAAAATATCCAGCGGAAATTTAGAAGGGTAGGCGTAATGCATTCTGATCCATTCCAGACCTTCTACATCGCTCAGTCGGCGCAGTAGATCGGGTAGGGCGCGTTGCTTATACAGGTCCAACCCATAGTAGGTAAGCTCCTGCGCTATTAGCATGATCTCTTTCACGCCGCTTTTTACCAGCTTGGTAGCTTCCGCCACCAGGTCGTCCATACTTTTAGATAGGTGCGTTCCCCTCATGAGCGGGATGGCGCAGAAAGAACAAGTGCGGTTGCACCCTTCAGAGATCTTTAGATAGGCGTAGTGTTTAGGGGTACTGAGTAGGCGTTCTCCTATCAGCTCGCTTTTGTAGTCGGCATTCAGCTCGCGCAACATCAAAGGTAGCTCCATCGTACCGAACCATGCATCTACTTCTGGTATTTCATTGGCAAGATCACCACGGTAGCGTTCACTAAGGCAACCCGTAACATACACCTTATCCAAATGACCATTTTTCTTTAGGTTCACCTGGTCTAGTATCGTATTGATACTTTCTTCCTTTGCCTTATCAATGAATCCACAGGTGTTCACAACCACAATATTGTGGTCAGATTTACGGTTTTCATGCACCACATCTATGTCATTCAGATGCAGTTGCCCACCTAGCTGTTCGCTGTCTACCATGTTTTTGGAGCAGCCCAGCGTTATGATGTTTACTTTGTTCTTCTTCAGCGTCCTTGCCTTCACAGTCCCTTTTATTTTTTACGGATAAAGATGCGCACCGGCACGCCACTAAACTTAAAGTGGCTGCGTAGTTTGTTCTCTAAGAAATTCTTATATGGTTCCTTAACCCCATCGGGGAAGTTGGCAAAAAAGGCAAAGGAGGGAACAGCAGTAGGTACTTGTTGCAAAAACTTGATCTTCACCGAATGCCCACGTGCAAAAGGAGGCGGGTAGCGCTCTATTTCCTTCAGCATGATCTCGTTGAGTACCGAGGTGGTGATGCGCCGATTGCGGTTTTCAAAGACCTCAAGGGTCTTCTCCATACCCTGAAAGATGCGTGTCTTATCAGTAGCACAGACAAAAATCACAGGCACGTCGGTAAAAGGCGCCAGTTTGTTTTTTATCTCTTGTTCGTAGTCACGGGCGGTGTTGGTTTCTTTGTTTACAAGATCCCATTTATTTACAAAAATCACCACACCCTTTCCCTTGCGGATCGCCAGACTGAAGATGCTCACATCTTGTGCAGTAATGCCTACAGATGCATCTATAAGCAGCATACATACGTCCGCCTCGTCCATGGCACGAATGGCACGAATCACAGAGTAAAACTCCAAATCTTCGTGCACATTCTTTTTCTTACGGATTCCTGCTGTGTCTATCAGCATAAACTCCTTGCCATACATTTTGTAATGGGTATGTATCGTATCGCGTGTAGTTCCTGCAATGTCAGATACTATTGTCCGTTCCTGATTAATAAGGGCGTTGAGCAATGTAGACTTGCCTGCATTAGGCTGGCCTATAATGGCAAACTTAGGCAGTGGGTTTCCTTCTTTGTCGGTTTCTTCTACAACCACTTCGTCCTTTATGTGCAGCACTACCTCGTCCAGCAACTCGCCGGTACCCGTACCTGAGATACAGGACAACTGAAAGTTCTTTTCAAATCCAAGCGCATAGAATTCTACAGCATCCAGCGATCGCTCATAATTGTCTACTTTGTTGATGACAAGAAGTACAGGCTTGGTAGTGCGGCGTAATACATCAGCCATTTCTTCGTCTTGTGCGGTGATGCCGGTTAGGGTATCAACCACAAACAGTAAGAGATCTGCTTCATCTACCGCTATATGAACTTGCTTGCGGATCTCCCGCTCAAAAACATCTTCTGATTTAGCGACAAACCCACCGGTATCAATCACGTTAAAATTCTTTCCGGCCCAGTCGGCAATGCCGTACTGGCGGTCGCGGGTCACTCCGCTCACATCATCTACAATGGCTTTCCTTTGTTCCAGGAGGCGATTGAAAAGAGTAGATTTCCCCACATTGGGACGGCCCACAATAGCAACCGTAAATCCAGGCATATTTTTTTAATTGAGGCGCAAAGGTACTCTATATCAGCCAAACAGGGTGTTACGCTCTAATAATAGTACTAGCAACAGTCTAGTGCTCTGTTATTTTTCAACAAAAAAAATTGTGGTTTAAAAAAAGTTTTTACATTTGTAACCACTTGGTTACATAATAATGGAAACTAGACGCGATACATTTCAAGCAATAGCAGACCCAACACGCAGGGCCATAATAGACTTGGTGTCGCGCCAGCCAATGAACCTGAACGCAATAGCAGCACATTTTTCCATTAGCCGTCCTGCCATCTCTAAACAAATGAAGGTGCTGGAAGAGTGTGGATTGGTACAAGTGGAAGAAAAGGGTAGGGAGCGCTATTGCAGCCTGCGTACCGAAAAATTATTCGAAGTGTCTGACTGGATAGAACAATACAAAAGAGAGTGGAATAATCGTTTAGACGCATTAGAACGCTATCTGGAACAAGTGCAACAAACCAAAAAAGCAACATAAAATGAACAACAACCAACAGCAATTAGAGATCAGGCGGAGCTTCGATGCTACTGAAGCGGCCGTATTTCAGGCTTTTACTACCCCCCATGTACTGCTACAGTGGTGGGCACCTTCCGGCATCACCATGGAGATAAGCAAATTCGAACTGCACGAAGGTGGCACTTTCCTTTATTGTTTTGTGCTGCCAGATGGTAACAGAATGTGGGGCAAGTTTGTATATGGAAAGATCATCGAACCAAATTCGATAGAATTTATCAATTCTTTTTGCGATGCTGAGGGCAACATTCTGCCCAATCCAATGAGTCCGGTATGGCCAAGGGAAGTCTTCAACCGTTTGGAGCTGGTAGAAGAAGATGGTAAAACACAAATGATACTCACCGGCCATCCACTCAATGCCAGCGAAGAGGAGACCAACATGTTCTACCAAAATATGCAGAACATTAACAACGGTTTCAAAGCTACGCTCACGCAGCTTGACGCCTATCTTTCAAAGGCCCAGAGCACTCCCTCGGAAGTACGTATGAGGCTGGAACGCACATTGAATGCTCCCATAAGTCTGGTTTGGGAAATGTGGACCAACGCTGCCCATTTAGCCAACTGGTGGGCACCCAAAGGATTTATCATCCCGGTTTGTAAATGGCAGCCAGTGTCACAATCGGAAATCTATGTGGAAATGCAGGCACCGGATGGGACCGTTTACCCGATGGATGGCAAAATATTGGAGGTTCTTGAACCATCAAAGCTGGTATTTTTAAGTGCCGCGCTTGATGGAAATGGAAAGCGATTATTTGAAGTGCATAACTCCATAGCCCTGGAAGAACAAGGCACAGGCACGATAATGACACTGGAAACAATAGTGACCAATATACAACCCGGTGCCATGCAGTATATAGTGGGCCAGGAAGCCGGCTGGAGTAGCAGTATTGAAAAACTGAATGACTATACCGCTACGCTCATGCGTTCTATGTACGTTATGAGAACACTGAAGGCGCCCATAGACCTTGTCTGGCAGGCATGGACCGAACCGGACCGGATTGCAAAATGGTGGGGACCCGTTGGTTTTACCAATACCATTCAACGCATGGACGTACGCCCAAGTGGTGAGTGGGAATTTATCATGCACGGCCCTGATGGCACCAACTACCCCAATCTTAATAGCTATGTAGAAGTGATTCAACATCGCAAGATCGTAATGGAACACAAATCACCCAAATTCCTGACGACTGTGATATTTACACCACATGGCCAGGAAACGATGCTTTCCTGGTGTGTAGCATTTGAAGATGTAGAAACGCGCGACAAAATAGTAAAGGCAGTAAATGCCGACGAAGGACTGCGACAAAATGTAGACAAGCTGGAGCAATTTTTGGCTCAGTAATAAAAAAGCGCCGCGATTTTTCGCGGCGCTTTTTTATTACTTCTGATTTTTGCTGTTCGGCAAAAACTTACAGTAGCTTAAAACTCTCAATAAACTTGGTAGTAAAATTACCCTTGCGGAAGTCCTCGTTGCGCATAAGCTGCATATGGAATGGGATAGTAGTTTTTACACCTTCTATCACGTATTCGCTTAGCGCACGCTCCATGGTGTCAATAGCTTCTTCACGTGTTTGTGCCACTGCTATTACCTTGGCAATCATAGAGTCGTAGTAGGGTGGAATAGTGTAGCCGGCGTAAATATGCGAGTCTACACGTACGCCATGACCACCGGGTGTGTGTAATACGGTTATCTTGCCGGGGCACGGCCTGAAGTCGTTATACGGGTCCTCGGCATTGATGCGACATTCTATAGCATGTATTTTGGGCTCGTAGTTGCGGCCGCTTATTGGCACACCTGCTGCTATTTTTATCTGCTCTTTTATCAAGTCGTAACTGATCACTTCTTCGGTCACACCATGTTCCACTTGAATACGGGTGTTCATCTCCATGAAATAGAAGTTACGGTGTTTATCTACCAGAAACTCTATCGTGCCAACACTTTCATAGTTGATGGCCGAAGCGGCCTTGATGGCAGCGGCACCCATACGCTCACGCAATTCGGGTGTCATGAAGGGCGACGGAGACTCTTCTACCAGTTTTTGATGGCGGCGCTGAATAGAGCAGTCGCGCTCAGAAAGGTGGCACACCTTGCCAAATTGGTCGCCTGCAACCTGAATCTCTATATGGCGGGGTTCTTCTACAAATTTTTCCATATAGATACCATCGTTCTTAAATGATGCCGCCGCTTCCAGTTTAGCGGTAGTATAGGCATGCTCTATCTCTTCGTCTTTCCAAACCACGCGCATACCCTTGCCTCCACCGCCGGCTGTAGCCTTAATGATGACGGGATACCCCATTTCATTGGCTATCTTTTTGGCTTCTTCTATACTCGTAAGGAGTCCTTCAGAACCGGGAATGACAGGCACACCGGCACGTATCATAGTTTCTTTGGCAGTCATTTTGTCGCCCATAGAGCGAATCATCTCCGGTGTAGGGCCAATAAACTTGATATTGTATTGTCCACAGATCTCCGAGAAGTTTGCATTTTCAGCAAGAAAACCGTAACCGGGATGGATTGCGTCCGCATTGGTGATCTCAGCTGCAGCCATAATATGCTGAATATTAAGGTACGATTCACTGCTCTGTGGCTTGCCGATACAGACTGCTTCGTCTGCAAAACGAACGTGCAAGCTGTCTTTATCGGCAGTAGAGTAGACTGCTACGGTCTTGATACCCATCTCTCTGCAGGTACGGATAATACGGAGGGCTATTTCGCCCCTGTTGGCAATCAGAATTTTTTTGAACATTTTGTTGTGCTTTACCACCAACCCTAATCAGGGCTGTAAATTGTTACAAATGGCAGCCAGAAGGGCTACCTAAGAAACAAAGACACCCCGGCATTACCGGGGTGGCAAGTAATTACATAGGTTCTACCAAAAACAACGGCTGATCATATTCTACCGGGCTTGAGTCATCAGCCACGACTTTCACGATCCTGCCGGAAACTTCACTTTCAATCTCGTTGAAAAGCTTCATCGCTTCAATGATGCAAAGCACTTGTCCGGCCTTGATCTCATCTCCTACATTCACAAAGCTTGGTTTGTCGGGCGAAGGGCTGCGGTAGAAGGTTCCAATCATTGGTGACTTGATAGTGATAAGATTGGCAGTGTCGTTAGCCGGCGCACCAACTGGTTTTTCTAGCGCGGGGGCTGCTGCAGGTTGTTGCATCATAACCGGCTGCGGGGCAACATGTTGTTGGTAGACTGGCTGAGGGGTATATCCCGATGCAACCGATGCACTCACAGTCTGTTCCTGTTTGATCGTAATCTTGAAATCTCCTTGCTCAATGCTCAGTTCGCTGATATTGGATTTGTTGATCGTCTTGATCAATTCCTGTATCTGTTTGTATTCCATGAATAATGTTTTAAGCGATGAAGAAATTATTCTTTTACTCTTTCCACGTAGGAACCGGTGCGGGTATCAATCTTGATCAGTTCATTTTCATTTACGAAAAGCGGCACTGAAACGGTTGCACCTGTCTCAATAGTGGCATTTTTCATTGCCCTGGTTGCGGTATCTCCCTTAACCCCTGGTTCAGAGTAAGTTACACGTAGGTTCACACTGGGTGGTAGTTCCACGCCCATCGGTGTCTCTGTTTCTGTATTTACCAGCACAAAACATTCTTGTCCTTCTTTATACAATTCAGGACGGTCTACCTTTGCTTCTTCTATGATAATCTGCTCAAAAGTATTGTTATCCATGAGGTTAAAACCGCTGTCGTCTTTATACAAGAATTGGTAGGGCCTACGTTCAACACGTACCGGGAAAATATTGTCGCCTGAGTTCCAGGTATGTTCAATAGAGCGACTGTTGTCTACTCCTTTCAATTTTGCCCAAACTTTTGCTGCGGCCCTTGCTGTTTTGTTCTGTCCGAAATCTACTACCGAGTACAGGCTGCCATCAAGTTTGATGATCAGTCCGTTACGCATATCTGCTGTTGTAGCCATGAGTTACTATTATTTTTTTAATGGATGGACTGCAAAAGTAGTAATTTCTGACAAACACCCAACCTACTTATCTATATTGCCAGCTACAGGTCCGTACAACTTAGGGTCTGATGCGCTGTTCTATGTTATTATTACCAAAATCATAGGGCAGGGTAGCAACAGATTCTACCTGTCGGGTGATGATCAGGTCAGCTTTTTTGCCTATTGCAATGCTGCCATATTCATGCTGCCACTCCATTGCTGCAGCGCCGTTTATGGTCACTGAATTAATAGCTTCTTCGGGTGTCATCCGCAACTGCGTGCAGGCTATACTCAACAAAAGTGATACATTGCCCGACGGACATGAACCCGGATTATAATCGGTTGCCAGGCAAACCGGTAGTCCGGCATCCAGCATTTTGCGCGCTGGTTGGTAGTGCATGCCCAGAAAAAACGCAGCACCCGGCAGCAAAACGGGTAGGGTATCCGATACTTTTAGAGCATTGATTTCCTCATCACCTACACATTCCAGATGATCTACACTAATGGCTCGATTTCGGATACCTGCCTGCACGCCGCCTGAATAGTGCAGTTGGTTGGCATGTATTTTCGGCTTTAGTCCGTATTTCCAGCCTGCCTCCAGAATCCTGTCGGTATCAGCCACGCTGAAAAATCCTTCTTCACAAAACACATCTATATAGTCGGCCAATCCTTCACCCGCGACTATTGGCAGCATGTCATTTATAATGTGGTCTATGTAGGCGGGTTTGTTCTCTCGATACGCAACCGGATAAGCATGCGCAGCCAAAAAGGTAGCCCTGATGGCCGGGTTGTTGTTTTCCTTTAACCGCCTAATTACTCTTAGCATTTTCAGCTCCCCCTCCAGACACAAGCCATAACCACTCTTCATCTCAATCGGCCCTGTCCCCTGTTTCATGACGCGCTCTAGTCGTTCTACACTAAGATCATAGAGCCGGTTTTCATCCGTAGCATTTAGTTTTGCTGCTGAGTTCAGTATTCCGCCGCCGCGCTTTGCAATCTCCTCATAGCTTAATCCCCTGATCCTATCGGCAAATTCACTTTCCCTATTGGCAGCAAATACCAAATGAGTATGACTATCGCACCATGCAGGAAGTACCAGTTTCCCTGCAGCATTGATAAATTGGTCAGAAGATTTTTCGGGAAGCGTGTCCATTGCACCGAAACTGTGAATGAACCCATTTTCTAACCTTAGCCAGGCATTGTCTATCGAAGGCAGTTGCTTCATTTGCTCGCCATACACACGATCAACAGGCTGGTTACCGGGAGCTTCAACCTGTACAAGTTGTCGAATATTCGTTATGAGCGTTGATTTCATAAAACAGCTTTTGCAGAAAACAAAAGTAGATGATAAAGGTGCATAAAAAAAAGACCGCTCCGGTTAGAGCGGTCACTATGTACTTATTAAAATGTTTACTATCCAATAGAGGGATTCAATACTTCTTCACCCTTGTGCCAGTTGCATGGGCACAGTTCATCTGTCTGCAGTGCATCTAGGACACGGAGTACTTCAGCTACATTACGGCCTACCGACAAATCATTGATACACAACCACCTAACCATGCCGTCTGGATCGATAATATAAGTAGCGCGATAGGCTATTTTTTCTTCTCCCGCCAATATTCCAAGTTCTTCAGCAAGGCTTTTAGAAGTGTCAGCAATCATAGGGAACTTCAGATCGCGTAGGTCCTTATGGTCTTTTCTCCAGGCATGGTGTACAAATTCAGAGTCGGTAGACGCTCCATAAAGTAAGGTATCACGATCAGTAAAGTTGCCATAGTTCTTATTGAATTCTGCTATTTCCGTCGGACAAACAAAGGTGAAATCCTTGGGCCACCAAAACATCACGGCCCATTTGCCTTCCATATCTTTATTGCTTATTTCCCTAAACTCTTTTCCCTGCTCCAGCGATACAACTGATTTTTTTGAAAACTCGGGGAATTTCGATCCCACGCTAATGAAACTGTTTGCCATATTTTGTTTTTTTTGTTTTTTATTGCCGCAAAGGTCGGGACATTTTATGTTACTGGCAAGTGAGTTTGATCATAATTGGCTATAAAAAAATAGTCAATTTCAATAAGCTAAATTAGGATTGCAACTCCAGCCATCAGACAACTTATTGTGCACCACGCGGCGCCTGTGGGTGCCGATAGAGCTGCACTGTCTGCTTTACATAAGTAAAGAATGTGTAGTCGTTCATACTATGTAGTTGGTCGTAGGTTGGCCGGTACCGGATCATATACCTATGAAGGCTGTCTCCAGTCAATCCTGTGAAACGCGTCACTAATTGTTCATTAAAAGTACGGTCTACGTATTTTTCTTGCTCTGTCTCTTTATACTCTTCCTGAAACTTCCATAGCTCCCGATTTTTGGCGCTTAGGGCCGAGAATGGACTGGCCAGCATTTCAATAGATGACATCTTGGGGAAATCCAGTTCGTGTTTATATAGATTATAAGAGTTGATACTGTCTTCTTTATAATTGTAGCGTGTTTCATGTGCACCATCATGTTTCTCGGGCTTAAAACCTTTTTGCATGGCAATTTTAAAGTAAGAAGGAATGAAGCCATTTGGTATGCGTACCCTGGTGGTCTTATAACCGGCTTTCTTAAATTCCAATAGTTCTCCGCTTGCGGCAGCAATTATAAATATTCCCCTGTCGTCTGAATTGACATTAAGCGACGTATAAATGTTGTCTATCTCAACCGATTTCATCGGTTCTTTAGACTTATCGTCATACACTTCGCCATGGATCAATTGAGCCTTCAGGCTGCCAGTACCCAACACTAAAATTAAAAATACACCCAACAGGCGCCAAACTGGCATCATTGCGCTAAATTAAGGTTTCGCCTATTTTAAAATGTTGCGGTTTTTGTTAAAATAGAGAATTTAGGCTGTAGCAAAATGAAAAACTGTAGAATTGAAGCCAAACGAATTATTCCCGAAAGAACAAAATCATTTGTCCCTGGCTTCGTGATATATTAATACCAGGAACTCGTATTTATATTTCTTTGTTTATGACGGTACAAAAAAGCGTCGGACGTTATTGGAGTAAGTTATTGTTCATTGATCACCAAAAATTGATTGTCAAGCGGTTGTACCTCTTGGTAGATCCGGTCTATGAATTCGATCCCGTTAGTGAGGTAATATTCCATAAAGTTTTCAACGCGCTCCTGCAGGTTGCCACCGGGGAAAAGCCCATCCTTAATGCGCAACACTCTGTCTATTGCTACTACTTTTTTTCTCTTCTCTGCGCGTAACATTTTTTGCTCCAATCCTGATATTTGTTTCGCAACCCGTGCATTTGCTGCGCGCGTTGCGGCCGCTAGGGTAGGATCTATGGACATTGCCTTTGCCTCGATATCGCGGAAAACGTCGGTCAACCTGGCTTGTTCCCTTTCTAACTTCCAGTCAGAGGCATGCTCTAAAATCAGGATCTGCTGTACTAAAGAATTCGCATCAGCAAACAATTCCGGTATTGTTAAACCAGTCTTAGCCAATGTTTGCTGCTGCACTTTCGTCACCCAAAGTACAGATTGTCTAAGCAATATACAGGGATAGAAAACACCGTGGTGCGCGAAAAGAGTTTGCAACTGCATCCAGTAGGCAACCTCGGCTCCACCACCGATAAATGCAATATTGGGCAAAATGGTTTCCTGATACAGTCCTCTAAGTATAACATTAGGGCTGAATCGTTCAGGGTGCTCGGCTAGTTCAAAGAGGAGCGTCTGTTCATCCCAGGTGATGTCGGTATTCAAAACGTGCCAGCGTCCGTCTCGGAATTCTATTCTTTCACGCATTTGATCGCTGAGGTAAAACAGATTGATTTCGCGAGGGTGCGCCTGAACTTTGTATTTTTCGCCCAATAACTGTATCTGCGAATTTGCAACAGAAAAAGACTTACGATTGAGTAGTTCATCTTTTATTACGGGCTCAAATGCGCTTTTGAACCGGGCATCATCAGGGTCCAGTACTATAAGGCCATAACGGCCAAACAATTCATTTACAAGGTAGCGGGTGGCACTCCCTATAGTTTTGTTTTTAAGGTAGGCGATCTCGATCACCTTCCGCAGGTCATCGCAATTTTTTCCGGGTGGCCCGAAATTTCGGAAAAGGCTCTCCAGCATTTTTTTTAGCCCTTTGGGCTCCATTCTGCCAACGGCTCCTTTTTGCCCATCACCGTCCCAAACATATTTGTCTCCTCTGAACCGAAATGTACCCAGTTCTTCCAGATCATTGTCTTCGCTGCCAATGTAATATACAGGTACAAAATTTTTTCCGGGATAAGACTTGGCCAGTTCGTCTGCCAGTTTTATGGCATGAATAATCTTATAGACAAAATACAAATAGCCGGTCATCAGATTGGGTTGGTGAGCGGTGCATACTGTGAATGTGTTTTCCTCCTTTAGAAGATTCAGATTTCGATCTGTTGCTTCCGAAACATTACAATCAAGGTATTGGTCTCTAAGTGTAGCATAAAGTAATACTCGGTCTACCGGGTATTGTTGTCTTGCACTTATCGCCTGTGCTAATCCCTGCGAATTAGGTGCATAAGTGTAAAAGGGTTGGATCGTTGGTTGCTGAGCGAGATAGTCCGTTACCAAAGCAGAAAAAAAACGGGTTTCATCATAAGGTATGCGAATACAGTCAGCTTCGGCCATTTTTTAAAAATTTTTGCTAAGGTAGTTGCGTCCTTCCAAATTTTGGCGGGTATTAGGTTTGATACGACTATGGAAGAGTAGATTTTTTTATAGTTTCGTGTGCAGCTTGTAGATAGAAATAAGCTACTATTAGCAACAAAATACAATCGGATGGCAGAAGCTGGAGGAATTAAAAATTGGTCGGCAGATGAGCGGCCCCGGGAAAAACTGGCTCAAAAAGGTGCCGCCTCCCTTACAGATGCTGAACTTATTGCAATCATGATTGGAAGCGGCACACGAAAAAAATCTGCCCTTGATCTGGCACGCGAGGTGCTTGATTTGGCAGATCGTAACTTGTTGGAGTTAGGCAGATTAAGTGTCGTGGAGCTGAAAAAAATAAGTGGTATTGGTGAGGCAAGGGCAATATCAATATGTGCAGCGCTCGAAATTGGGCGTCGTCGCAGGTTGACCGAAGGTGCGGACCGAACCAGAATTACCGGTAGCAAGGATGCCGCAGAATTGTTGATGCCGCTGCTGCAGGATATGAACCACGAGGTGTTTCATGTCATTTATCTCAATCAGGCGAACAAAGTGATAAAAAGTGAAAAGATTGCCGACGGCGGCATGACCATGGCTATTGCAGATACCCGCATCATCTTGAAAAATGCACTATTGTACAATGCCAATCAGATTATTCTGGCACACAATCATCCATCCGGTAACAAAACACCTTCAGAAGCCGACAAGGAACTGACTAGAAAAGTTAAAGAAGCCGCCCGATTTATGGACATCCGCCTTGTTGATCATATTATTGTTGCGGGTGCTAGTTACCTAAGTTTTGCCGATGAAGGCCTGCTGTGAGCTAGATTAAAACAGGTTTCCTTGCAGGCTCTTGCCAGAAAACCGGAATTCCAGATCCAGAAGTTTTTGCTTCATGGGCAGTCCGCCTCCGTATCCGGTTAGGCTTCCGTTCTTACCAATAACCCGATGACAGGGCACAATGATCGCTATGCCGTTTTCTCCATTTGCGCCGGCTACCGCACGGATTGCTTTTGTGTTGCCTATTGCTAAGCTTTGTTGTTCATAACTGCGTGTTTCACCGTAGGGAATCTCTAACAAGGCCTGCCAAACCCTCACTTGGAAATCAGTACCCGCAAGGTGGAGTGGAACATCAAATTTCTGCCGAACGCCCTGAAAATATTCAGCAATTTCCTGTTCCAATTGAGCAAATAAAGGATGATCCCCATCTTCAAAAGGCACACCGGCAGCCGTTTCAACCCTGGCCAAGATATTTTTTATCGAATGCCGGTAGTAAAAATCAAAAAGGCACACGCCCTGATCAGTGACGCCTGCTATCATTTTGCCCGCAGATGTATCTAGTCGTCCCTCAAAAAGTCAGTTTTGATTTTTTGGACAATAGACTCCTGTAAACAACATAATAAGTATATGATTGAGTAGCCAACTTCGTTTTGCCTCTGTGCGCCAGAGGTTCATCGCTCGTTTGAAGTTCATGGCTGCAGCAGATAAAATGAGGTTCATTAGGTCGCCCAATATTCCTTTTAGAAAATTACGACAGAGCCTGTAATCTGTTTTTAGGTGTCCTATGATTGGTTCAATCGCGGCTCTTTTACTGTGCTTTTTACGTTTCGCCTTTGTAATGTTTTTGTCCGGCCTGGGTGCGTGTATTTTTGATGCCCCATACTTGGTCACTCCCCGGTAACCTCTGTCCACAAAGACCTCTTCGGGTTCTTTGCCCGTGAGCCTTTTGTATTGTTCGAGTGCCTCTGGTATGGTTTTGGAGTCGTGCAGTGTTTCAGTGAAGTTGGTTGCGCCAACAATGATGCCTGTGCGCTGGTCTAACAGGATCGATGCCTTACTGCCAAACTCAAATTTCTTGTGTTCTTTACCCTTGGAATAACACTTCACGTCTGGTTCATGGAGACTGTAAATTTTATGGCGGTCTCCGCGCTCCTGAGAAATAACACGCTGGTACAGTTTTAGATGCGGCAAGTAAATTCCAAGTACATCCAATGGCAGTTTTCGAGCCAACTCCCTCACCAGTCGACCGGCAATAGTCTTAACTTTTCGCCCTGCCTTGCGGGCTTGCTTAGCTCCGTTTTTTGTGTTCCTGAACCGCTGCTGGTGACTTAGCTTTTTAATGGTGGTGGTGTAAGTTTGCCGCAAATCAATATGTTCCCGATCCGCTATCACCCAACATTTACGGATGATTTTTTTGTACAGTTTGTCATCAGTGGGGTAAG
>Ga0364867_10324_pt1 | contig 25212 bp, 31 predicted proteins | sample ExccelAu500001D4_3_FD_206915 | JGI IMG/M metagenome (GOLD analysis project Ga0364867, IMG submission 206915) | Enriched cells from Trout Bog Lake Hypolimnion, Wisconsin, USA - BchlTB.Aug13.5000.01.D4 | ecosystem: Environmental > Aquatic > Freshwater > Lake > Hypolimnion/Profundal zone | place... | reverse complement strand
GAAGGCAACAGCGACAAAGTGTATCAATGCCAGATCGAACCGGCCGGCGGTGTAACGGGCATAGATCTGCTTGAATACAATACCTTCGCGTTTGCCTTCCCGGAGTTCATTCAACAACCGGAGCTTCTGGCTGGTGGTAAAGGCCGAATCCACGAGCTTGATGGTCCGCTGCTGCACACTGAAGAGCAGATTCATCAGCGCAGCCAGCCGTTCGCGATAGGGCCAATTGCGAATGTCCACGCCATCCAGTTCGAGCAGGTCAAAGGCATAGAGATGATCGCCAATGCTTTCACCGTCAATCACCACATCGGCATCAAAGGCTTTTACCACGTCGAACAGAGGGAGTGGCAGTCCAACGGTATGACCCTTCTTGTTAATGCCGGTGATGTTGTGACCTTGTTTGCGAACCAGCAGGCGCCGACCATCGTGCTTTTCCTGGGTACACCACTGATCATCGTTCATCAAGTCCAAGACCTGATTTTCGCCGATGGGATTGAGGAGCTGCGGGAAAATGCCACTGGGTTGCTGGTCACTGTGCTGGTAAGGCGTACCGGATTCGCCTTCGGTGTAGCCTTTGCCCTGCTTTTCCTTCACGAGCTTGTCGTAGATGCGCTTGGCACTATCGTAATCCACGGGCACGTTGGTTTTGGTGCCGGTGTTGAGGGTGCTGCCGCGACGACCATAGGCGAAGTTGACGACAAAGCGTTCGCCGGCCGGTTCGATCTGGCATTGATACACTTTGTCGCTGTTGCCTTCACGGTAGTACAGCGTTGCGGAATCCAATGTGGCTTGTTCGAGTGTTTGCATGTTGTTTTTCCTTTTTGGTTGTGGCTGTTTGGCAGCCGGTTGACGGAACGAAGAAACTTGAATTGGCGGGACAAACGGTGGAGCATCAGCGCGTCATTTTATGAATCCAAAGCTCGCTCCACCTCCACCCATCACCCAGGAAACGATGCTGGCTTTGCTGGCCGTCACCACTGAGTTTGCCGCAGCCAAACCCTGGAAGGTCATGGCTGATTGTGATGTCGTGGGACTGATGGATCCCCAGACCGGTGGCATCCGACTCGCCTCGGTACTGGGCAATGGTGGGGATGTGTTCGGGGTGGTTGTTTACCGGCGGGCTGCCGGAGTGCGCTGGTTGTTAAACATCCTGAATGACCCGGAAGAGTGTATGGATGTGGAAGCCATGGGATCAATGGACTGCCTGAAAGTCGAGCTGATCGCCAAGCGCTTCATGCTCAAACAGGATCTGGCGGTACTGAAAGCGGTAAACTACAAGCCCCTGGGGAAAGGCTCGGTCTGGCCGCAGTTTCAATCATCCCTGCCAGGCTGGCTACCCTGGTTTATAGACCAATCTGAAGCTGAACAGTTGTTGGGTGACCTGCCGCGTATCAATGCCTTTTGCCGGCTATTTTGCGAGCATCCGGATCTCTATGAAGGACGTCGCTCCGGGGAGATTCCATTCCTGCCCAACCCCATGCCGGAACGGCCGCTCCAGCTTGCTGACTTGGATTGGCGATTGTTGTCCATTCCTCCGGAAATCTTTGAGCCATTCAAGGCAACCGATGGCCAGTTAAAGCAGTTGCGAGCATTGAAGTTGGAACCGAAGGTGGCGTTTGAATACGGAACTCGTCTGCTGTTGGGCAGTTCGGTTTTGGAGCAGGGACGCCCATGCTACAGTCGCATCAGTCTGCTGGTCGAACATCAGCAGGGATTGGTGGTGGCGTTCAAGCTGTCGCTCACCAACATCCCCTTTGCTGAATCTACCGGAACGGCATTGGTGCAGGCACTGATCGACGCCGGCATTCGACCGGGAATCATCCTAATTGATGACCACCGGCTGGAATCTGTTCTGGAACCTCTTTGTAATGCTTTGGACATGGATCTGATTCTTTCCGATGAACTGGAGTTTTTGGACGAAGCGAATGCTGCCTTGACCAGGTTTAACAATACTGGCCGGCATTAAAACAAGCCGGAAGCGGAGGCTCCCGGCTTGTTGTAGGGACTGGCTATTGAAAGTAGCCCAAACTGCGAAGGGAGCGATGTTCCTGACCACCCACGATAACGTGGTCCAAAACTTCGATCTTGAGCATCTGACCGGCCCGAATCAGATCGCGCGTGACTTTAATATCGGCTTCACTGGGCGTCGGATCATTTGAGGGATGGTTGTGCATCAGAATGATGCTGGCTGCGGATTGGACGATGGCCGGTTTGAATACTTCCCGGGGGACGGCCTGACACGTATCTAGACTGCCCAGGGAAACGAGGTTATGGCCCAAGATACGTTTGCGTGTGTTGAGCACCAGTACGACCAATGCCTCTTTCATGGGGTCGTACCAGTCGGCTTGCGGAATGTTCTCCCGCCAGTACTTGGCGGCGGTTTCCGGGGTGTCACAGAGTTCCGTGGCGATACATTCCCGGACACAGATGACTTTAAACTCATGGGGCGAATAGGTGGATTTCATGAAACGAAAAAGGCCGGACACCTGTGAAGATGCCCGGCCCTGATGAGTGGTTGGTTTTATTGGTTGATGGTGATGATGTCTCTACTGACGAAGCGGTTTAGTTCGGCTTTGGTCAGCTTCCGGCCCAAGGCCTGATCTTCGATGTGGGTGGTCAGATCCTCCCACTTGATGCCGTACTGAGGGTTGTGCTGATGGAGGAGTTGTTGCAAGACGTCGATGGCTTCACGGTTGGTCAAGGCCACCTCCCGTTCATTGGCAGCCCGGTGCACATCCGCCAACATCCAGACCAGTGCCATCCGGGTTCGCCAGTAGCGTTGCAGTATGGATTTGGCCTTGGCCGTGTCTTTGAGCACGGGTTTGAGCCTGGCAACCATGTCGTTAATGATGGTCTCCTGCATGGTTCACCTCCATTTTCGACACTCGCTGAAGTACGAGCACGCCATACATTGCATCCCTGGCGACGGCACATAATCCTCCCTGTCTACCCCTGACTGGTAGCTTTCCAACTGCCGAAACAACCGGGTCTGTTCGGCATCGGTCATGGGGCCTTGGCTGGTGATGATGAGCTTGGGCACTTTGAGTTTCACCAGTTGATGCAGTTCGCGCCCACCTTCCTGCTTACCAGTGGCTTCGCGATAAAGCACGGAATAGATGCTGAGTTGGACTTCGTTGTTGTGGATGGCCCGTTCATCCTTGGGTGTCTGGCCAATCGTCTTGTAGTCCACGATGCGACCACCCGACCTGACCAAATCCAGCACGCCCATGAGATTAGGCAAACCATGGTGACTGAGATCGGCTTCAATCCTGACTTCCACACCTTCCGGTCGTTCGTCTGGCGGTATGGGTGACTGGTTGAAGTAGGTCTGGAGCAAAGACCAACCCTGCTTCTTTTCATCCGGCTCTTCATCCGTTCCCCAGGCCACGGGTTCCTGCTGTTGTTCAGAGACCCAGGCCAGTTCGTAGGCGCTCTGCAACTGTTCGGCCGTCAGCAGCTCCTTACGCCAGCGAGCCCGGTTCCATTGTTTGAGCACTGTATGAACCGTGCTGCCGACATAAAGAGCGGCAGTTTTGGGTGATTTTAGGCGCTGCACATACCGGAAGTAGTATTTCAACCTACACCCGAGCCAGGCATTGAGCCGGGTAGCAGATACGGTTGCGGTTTCCTTGGCTTTGACCTGCCCGGGTTCAACCAAGCTGATCATTTAGCCCTCCCGTTCTTGCTGGGATAGCGTTCGATCAGCTCTTCAATGAGACCCGAGGCCTCCAGCTTGTTGAGGTTCTTGACGCCTTTGCCGAAGCGATCCTGGGCGAGTTGTTCAACCTGGAGCTTGTCCACGTTGTTTTCGGTGGTGATCTTCAGGATCAGATCCTTCTGTTTGGTACTGCACTTCCACGGTTCTTCAGCCGGCCGGACACTCCGCTGATGACCGTTGCCGTTGCTGTGGGTATGACCGTTGCCATTCCCGTTAGCATGGGGTTTGGAATGACCGTTACCGTTAGCTCCGGGCAGAAAACCGGTCTGTTGAATCTCCCGATCCACACAATTCTGCATGAGCCCGTGGAGTTCCTGGCTTTTGGCCGATACCTGGGAGACGTCACTGATCTCGGCGCGGAGGGTGATGCTGTACTGATGGGATGAATACCCGGGGAGGCCGAGCTTCTTTGAGTAGTTGGCTTCGATGATGAGCATGGTGTTTCCTTTCTTTGGTTGATGGTTTGGGGTTTGTGAAAGCTAAACGGATGGAGTGTGGAAATGGACTGTTTGTGAGGGGGAACGGGAGGGTGAATCCAATCTTTAAATCAGACTCCCCTCCCGGTCCCCAAAACAATGAAGCCCGAATTCAACGAGTGAATCCGGGCTTCAGATTATTATACCGCGATTTGGAGAATTTTGGTGGGAGGGGTGGGGTTGCTGAATAGCCATCTGGTAAATCCACGGTGTTACGCCTGAAGTATGGAGAAAACTATAAATTGCAAATTATTGTGTCTTGCGCTTTAGTCTTTTTTAACCTAGACAATCTTAATGAACAACCCACAAAACTATTTTGACAAGACTGAAGTGCAGAATTTTCGTGTCCTCTGTGAAAAGTTTGGCGGGCACACTTTTCAATCTCCATATCGTTCAACTGTGCCGCTCCTAAGCCTTGTGCAGCACAGTCGAAAAGAATGGACTTCGTTGCTGAAGTCATGGGGTACACCGTCTGAAGCAACAGTGCACTTTGAATACTGTGTCGATTCACCCAAAAAGGGAGGTAATCCCTCGCAAACTGATGTCATGTTGGTCTCGAAATCCAAAGTGCAAGCTATTGAAGCTAAATGGACAGAGAAGCGATATGAAACCGTGGCGAAGCGCATCAGTAGTCCTGAAAAAGATGGCGCGGACCCTCAAGCAACAGTGGAAGGCTGGATAAAACACCTTCATTCTTTTTCTGCTGAGTCACTACAGTTAGAAGATTTCTCTGACGTTGTTTATCAAATGCTTCACCGTGCCGCCTCCGCTTGTGCTGTAGCAAAGGCAACCAATTGCCTACCAGAATTGATTTATCTACATTTTAATCCGTCCCCAGAAAAGAATTCTGCTACCTTAAACGAATATGTTTCAGATTTAACCCATTTGCATAACATTCTGGGTTCTCCAAAAGATTTGATCTTTCGTTGTGTTGAATTGCCTGTATTCCCTACTCCAGCGTTCGAAATAATCAAAAACCTTAACAAGCATTTGCCGATTACATCTACACAGGTTTTTGAGGCTCTGTGTCATGGTCCTTTATTTACTTTTGGGCAACCAACAATCAGGATAATCTAACATGCCAGAAAACTCAGCAAATTACCGGTTGGTACGTCTCTGTACAGTTGACGACCTAGTTGGCTAATAACATAGAGTATCGTAAGTGACGGTCACAGGTACAGCCCGGTCATCAAAAAATCGTAAAAGGTTGTAATCTTTTCTGTCCGTGACTGCGAGCCTGCCCAATCCCTGGTGCTCTGTCCACTCCTGAATGAGAGAAACATTTGAGGATTCGCAGGCACGGGCAGTGAAAATCTTCACCGTGATGCCGGCTGCCAGCAGGCTTTTGACCGTCGCAATCATCTTTGGAATCGGTTGGCCTAGCGGATAGGGTGGTGGGCCGGAAACTTGGGCGTGATTGCTCGATATGGTGCCGTCAAAATCAAAGCCGACCCAACAGGTTTGCGGAACGAAGACTGGAGGCTGGTTAGGGACGAATTCCACCCAAACACCAGTGTTATTCCGGGCATCTGTACCGGGTTGAGTCTTCAACGGGCCCATGATTTTTGGTTGGATCGGAGGAATTCAATGGTAGTGCCAGTGCGATCAATGCCAGCACTGCAATGAATCAGCCATGGACGTGGTAATGTGATGAGGGTCTTCTGGATCAGCTTCAAATTCGAGCCAGTGACGGGAGGTTCCTGATAATCAGGTATGGGCACATGGGCAACGGCAAAGCCATGTTGCCTGTAAACATCTAGCAGTTTAATCTGGTTGGCTCCGTAATACTCGTCCAACTCAGGTTGTGACAGCAGGCAGACAATTGAGCGGATTTTCATGGCAGCGACCCGATCCAGCCATTTGCGAACTCCCGCCAAGGTTGGTTTTTCATCGTTGTAGCAAGGTCGGCAACTACGGGCCAGAATCTGCTCGAAAACCCATTGCAAATTGAAGTTATTCATCGTTCCTGCGAACAATAGAATCTTCATCGTTACAAAACAAGGGTTGCATTTGGGGACAATAAATGTCCCTGCGGTCAATCAATGTACCCAAAGGCTTCCATAGCAACAGAGGGAACGGAGGGCCACCCTGAACCGGTATGAGACATTTCATTCGCAATTTGGTGTTGCTGCCGGTCAGGTTGGTTTGGGACATTGCACTGATTCTCTTCACCTTCTTGCTGACCATTGGCATCTACAGTTGGGCGCTCGATACTTGGACCGGCGTGGTCACAGTGCTGATGCTGCTCGTGGGCAGTCCGGCCATGTTGCTGCTGCCGTTGTGCCCGTTGTTGGCATTGAAACGATTGTGGCCGGCAGCCCCAATCAACAAAAGTAGAGCACCGGGACGCCGACGCGTACGTACAGGGCAAAAGTTTGATGCAATAGTGGCTACCAGGCTGATGAAGAAAAGCAGGATTATTACACCAGCCAATACGTTGAAATCAGTTGATGCGTTCATGTTTTAAATGGTTTTTGATTTTGCTGGTGAAATTGGATTCTTGTGTTTTCTGCGAACCACTCGAACAGTTGCTGGTGTTTCTGGGAGGGCAGGAAAACGTAAGATATTTTGCAATTGTTGAATTTCAGAGCGGATGCTTTCATCGGGAATCATAAATTCCGTTTTCGTGCCCAAATAGATTCTCATGCCACAGCCCTTCATCTTGACCTGATGGATTTCAAAATCCGGACAGGCGGTTTCCAGCCAAACCAAAAAGTCGTGAAGCATGTTTGTCCAGACTAGCGGGATGCAGCCCAAATCGAATCCATACCAGCCTTTGCCTACCCGGTGAGCCCATTTCAAGAATAAATTGAGGTCGGCGCTAGCGGCCAGATCATATTGCTGTTTGACCCGGTTTCGTTTCAATTCCCTTTGGGCACGAGCCAGCGGTTTCCGGTATTTTTCGGCCAATTGCTCGACAATGCCGGGTTGGCCAACCTTGATGTACCGGAAACCGATATCCGATCCGGCGGTGACGTTGGTGTTGACTTGTTTTTTCATGGTTGAATAGCACAGGCAGCGAACCCAATGCGCTGGTGTTTGGGGGCTATAGCTGGCGAACCGGCAAACACCTCGGCAAGGGAATAGTCCTGTCCACGCGGCAGGTCTTTGCCCAGATGCGTGGCAAGTTGGGCGGCCTGATTGTAATCCAACCGGTTGAATACGCGGTGACATACCAGGCGGCCGGGCCGCAGGAGGGCCGGGTCAATATCAGTGGTGGAACAGTTGATGGTGCAAATAATCTGGAGTCGGAGGAAATCCGCCAACATGCCGTCGGAAAGATTCAGCAGGGCGCTGACGGATTCACGGTTGTCACTGCCACGGGTCATTAGCATGGAGTCAGAATCCTCCAGGACAACGGCAAACTTCTTGTCCTCATGCCGCTGCCGCTGCTCCGCCCAGAAACCGATGAAATCCGGCCGGGTGAGAATGCTTAGTCCGGAACTAGGAATGAAGTAGAACCGGTGGCTTTCCTTGAGTTCTCCCATCAGGTGCCGAACATAGGAGGTTTTGCCGGTGCCGGGTTTGCCCTCAAAGATGGAAAGGCCGCTCGTTCTGGAATCCAGCTTTTTCAGATATTCCTGGTGCCAAGTGGCGTGTCCCCCGCCATAATGCAGATCGAATACCTCGGGTTTCAGGATGGTTTCCGCCGTAAGCGAGACTTTTTTGGTTTCAACCCGGTCACGCTCCTGTTGAATCAGGTAAAATATCCCGCCTTCTGTTGTTTGAGGCACTGGTCTTTGGTATTTCTCCGCAAACTTGCCGACGATGTCTTCGGCCTCCTTGGGGTCGGAAGTAAAGCTGACTATTCGGTTTTCATCCGCATAGACAAAAGTCCGGGGCCCGAATTGAAACGTGAGGTCATCCCACGAGCGTATATCCTTGCGGGTATTTTTAACGGGTAAACGAATAATGGAGCGATACAAGGCGTCAGGATGATCGGTCGCCATTTTATCCAAATCCCACGAGCCAAAAAGCCGACAGGTGTGAAGGCGTTCCCCACCAAAGGCGCATAAGATGGGGACATGCAGGCTGCAGGGATCCTCAATAAAGGCTGAGCTGCCGGATATATCACAATAGGCGGCAGCCGACTGGAAGACGTATTCCGTTCCGCTCTTGGAGGGGAGGAGGACAGTTGAGGAAATATTGGGATTGGACGGATTCATATTGATTCAATAAACAGTTATGGTTTGGTTTCTTGGGATGCTGTTTGGAAGAACTGTTCGAGGGTGCCCAGCACGATGCGGATCGAAGCCCTGGTTTGTGGTGTCAGTTGATGGTCCACGAGGTTATCGGTTTGCAGCTTCCAGATCAGATCATAGTCAAGTTCATGGAAGCGAAGCTCGACTTGTGAATGGCCCACAAATCTCAGCCGGGTGCCGAGCTGATCCAGTTGTTTTTTCAATTCATCGAGTTCGGCGCGCTTTTGGCTGCCTACTTTGGCGAAGTCGGCTTCAGCCTTTTCCAGTTCAGCTTGTTTTTCCAGCAGTTCACGGTTAACCAGTTCCAACTGTTCTGCTGGCGGCAAACTTTTCAAATGCTCCCGGGCAGCCCAAATGGGTATTTGAAGTTCGTCGGCAAGGGCGGCGATTTCAAACCCAAACTGTGAGCGAAAATCGTCCCAGAGTTTGCCGACAGCTTTTGCCTTTGCCTTCAGTCCGGCATCGGATTCGGCAGATGACAGGTTTTGCAGCCCGACTTCAAGCTGCTCCTTTTGTTCCAAAAGTTCGAGAACTAGAGTTTTGGCGCGGTCATCCACCACGAGCGCGGGACATTCGACAAGCATCTGAACGGCTGAAATACCGAGATCGGCCTGGCCACCCGGTAATGAAAGTACAAGCCGTCCCTTCAGACCAGGGTGTCTCTTTTTCAGCAGGGCGAATTGATGATTTGCCGCGCCAAGCGCCCGCAACCAGTCATCGTGAGTCAGCACGTCTGGAGCATGCACTGGGAAACCGGTTGATTCAAAGGAACCGAATGTCCCCAAACACTGTCTGCAAACTGAGCGGCAAGAAAGATTTCAGCCCAAAGTCTGGTTCTCAAATTCCTTTCGGAGTCGACTGATGCGTTTGGGGCTGGTATCAGGAACCCAGCCGAGACCGTTGCAGAGATGCTGGTGTTTTGCCTCGCCTTTAAGGCGGAGGCGGAGTACTTCTTCGTCCAATTTGCGAAGCTTGGCAGCGTACCTCATCCGTTGGGCCTTGTTCTCCGCGATGGCGACTCCTTGACGGCCAGGAACGCGAATCCGGTGGAGGCTGGCGAGGGCATCCCACCGAATGTCCCTTTTGGGATCAAAAGACCAGTAGGCGGGAATGTGGATGGCCGTGCCATAGGCTGAGAGGTTGACCGCTAACTTGAGTGGCAGCGGTTCATCGTGCTGCATTCCGTAGAGGTTCCATCGCAGGCAAAAGGCATCAAAAGCAGCCTGAAAAGCCTCATCTGGCCGGCGCAAGTCCACGGAAAACGAGGGATGCAGGTTGCGTTCCACAGTCATGCTACGGCGGACGACACCTTTGTAGTCACAATAGTCTCCTATTTTGAACGTTGCCTTGATCTGCTTCCATTGGCGGAACAGCTCGGGGTTGGCTTTGGTGGCGAGTTCGTTCTGATGATATTTGGCCTCAGTTTTGATAAGATTTTCGTAGGTGCCGGTCGCCACGAAATGTTCGTGTTCGGTAACGGCACGACAAACCGTTTCGTTGGGTGGTTCGGGAAGCAGTTCGGCGATGAGCCGTTGGTGTTTTGACAGGTGTTTCCTCTTCTCGACCAGAGCTAAACAGGCTTCAAGTACATCTTGAACATTGAACGGCCAAAGGCTGATTGGCACCAAAAACCATTCGTGAAGCCTGGTTAAAGCTGGCACATCTACTGCGGAAAAGCTGCCTGATGCAGCATGGTAGCGTCGGAGCAAGTGTTCGGCGGAAGCAGCGCGGTCGAACGCCTGGGCGTGCAATCGGTGCATATCACTTGCCAGAGTTGCGTTCATAGTTTTGAAATGAATGTCAAGTAACCTAGCATTTCGCAAAACCACCTTTAATGGAAGCGAAAATAAACATGCCAACCAAATTGTTTATAAATGCCTATAATTTCTAGACAGAGTATCAAAACCACCAGGAATGCACATCGCTCAACCGGATCTTGAGCTTGTTGAGGAGCGTTTCCAGCTTGTTCAGGGTCAGGTGGTGTTCGCCCTTCTCAATCCGGAACAGTGTCATGTGCGAAAGACCGGTCGTTTTGCTGAACTAGGCATAGCTCATCTCACCCCGGGTTTTACGCGGGAAGGCGGCCAGCTGACTGTCGACGCTCTTTTTGCACGACTGAAGTCTGGCAAATAAACTATAACGCGTTTGTAATGTTTGTAGTTGACAAGCGGAAATAGTGCTAACAGATTAATTAAATGAAGTCAAATCTGCCTACCGGACTTTCTGCTATTTGTTTAACGCTCCTCATCGTTCTGCTCGTCCTTCAAACGAAACAGCAAAGCGAACTTGAAACGCTCCGGCAAGAACATCGGGTCTTTGTGTCTACCATGGAGAAGAACCAGCAAGAGGCGCACGCTGCAAATGTGAACCTCGCCGGTAAAATTACAAATCTGGGTGGTAGTATGGAAGCCCGCCTCACCCAAAGCAAACAACAGGCGGAAGCTTTCCTAAATAAATTGCAAGAGCAGGGTTCGACTAATAGTGCTGAACTGCTTCAGGCTATTTTTCAGGTTAGCTACGATTTGTGCGAAAAGTTGACCAATGATTTGGCTGCTGCCAATGCAAAGAATCAACAATCGGCAGATAAATTCGTTGGCCGAGTTGAAAACGAAATGCGCGAGATGCGTCAGCAGCTTGACGACCTCGTCAATTCTGGCGCGCTATTTCCCGACAAAACGAAACCGGCTTTGGATGCTGTCGCGCTCGCCAAGGCCTCCGAACAGGCTGGCGACACGAATTTGGCGAAGATCTACTATTTGAGCGCCGTCAATCACGCACCCTCGGAATTTTCTTATCTTAAGGATTATGCCGATACTGTATTTCGCGATCCAGCAGCTGCGACTGAAGATTTTGCCCGCTTGAAATCGGTGCTGCAAATTTCCCTGTATCAAATTCCGCCGGCCAATGTTACAAAAGCATTGGCGCTTTTAAGCGAAACGGAGCAGCGCGAAAACCAATTGATAGCCGCTCAAACGCCAAAACCTGTGCCGGTCAACTGGCTGGAACAGTTCGACCAGCTTACAAATGCATTGCCACTTGATGCAACATGGAGTGACCTGAAGAAACTTTCCAAACGGTGGGAAGGCTTGAATCAAATCGCTGAATCGTTGCGCGAAGAGTCGTTGCAGACCAACTTACTGGGTCAAGTTGAAAACGAAGCCCAATTGACACAAAACGTACTCACGGCATCCCATCTGGCACTGGTCGTGGATACGATTTTTCATTCCTTGGATTCTTCTGTCGAACAACAACCGGAGAAGGCCGTCTCCCAGTTGCAAACAGCGGAAGAGACGCTCGGCCAGTTGTGGGGAATTGATTTCAATATCGCGGGGTATCCGAAGGCGTTAAGCGATAAAGTTGATGCCTATCCAAAAGCAATCCAAAACTACGTTGAAAAAGTGGCAGAGGTCAAATCGCGCCCGTTTGTAAATCAAATCCGTGATGCGGTGTCCAAAGCTAAGAGCTATAAAACTGATAAGCAGCTTAGCAACAAATTCCAAAAGGCATGGGAGAATTACGACCATTGCTTGTCTGATGTCAGGGCGGCGACCGGCAATATTTCTTCATCTGCGGGTCGCAAAGAGGCTGAAAACGCTTATCAAGTTATTGGGAAACTTGCCAATGACATCAAACGGCGACAATTTGATGCCTATCAAAAGTGGGCAATTGGCCGCTGTGAGGATGCTTTCGATACATACAACAGCTTTACGACGATGACACGAGAGCATGCTTGGCAGTGTTTCAATGACGGTCATTTAGCCAAGATTGACCAGTCGTTATTATCACCCGATGTAAGCAGGATGTTCAACGATGTAATGTCGAAAATTACTGTGGATGCAAAAGGACATATGTGGGGATTAGATGGGGTAAACGTCTTCTCAATGCAACAGCAGTGTGCCGAAGCTCAAAAAGTAAAACTGGAGGACTTCTGATGAAAACGTTGTGTGTTCTAGCCTGCGTCGCTGTTTGTTCCGGACATAATGTTTCAGGAGAGGAACAGCATTCAGTTAAAACTGATATTGAAACGGCTGGCGTGGCTGGTCTGACTGTTTATCAAGCGGCTTTGGCACGTCCAGACCTCGCCGTTGCGAAATCGCTCATCAACGAACGGCTACTTAAAGGCGAAATTGGCGAAGCAATTCGTGATCAAACGGTCGGGCGCTATCGGCATCGGAGTGGCCCGTGGATTAATGTTTCACCAAGACTTGGCCCACAAGGTTTGGATCACGTCTCCATTCAACTGGACGAAAGCGGCACGCCTCGCCGGTTGATGGTGGATGAGACAAAGTTCGGTTCGTCCAAGCTTGGCGTTACCAAGTCGGGTGATGTTCAGATGGGCGAGAAATGGATTGGGGATCGTTTGAACGGTCTAGCCGGCCGTTATACCAAGATAGCTGCGTTGGCACAGGATGGAATATCGTCTGCGAAAATGCCGGAGGGACTTTCGGCCAAGCAGTTCTTGCGTGTCCCCATTGGCGATTCCGAGAGCGTTTTGTTTTGGCGAACCGGCGGCTCATGGAATTATGACGGCCCAGCAGATTTGCTGCCCAAAGCGACACAGCAGTTGCAAAATATGGCGTCCCTATTCCGAGCAGGTGCCGATGGACGGATTGATTTTCCAAAACGGATTTTCCAAGTAAAGATTGATGAGAATATTTTGAAGGTGAACATTCTCGATGCGACCGCAGTAGATTCTACCAGAGGCAATCTGCACGCACTTCCGGTTAAACAAAAATTGGATATACCATTAAATCGCACCGTTTGGGCTTCGGACACATTTGTAACCAAGACGACAGAAATGCTCCGCTCACAAATCCCGTATCTCAACGCAGATGAAGCGAGGCGTCTGGCACAAGGCATACGACTCACCGCCAAGACAGCCGAGGACGCGCTTGCTCGAAGTTCGTTCAAGAATTTTACATCCGTCGAAGCGGCTAAAGCAGGCGCTGCTGGCGTATTGATTGCAGTGCCCATAGAAACTGCGTTCCAGCTTATCAATGGTGGGCAAGTGGACTGGCAACGCGTAACTGGCGTCGGAGTTTTAGCCGGGGGAAGTGACGCAATCGGCAATACGCTAGGAAACGCAACCACTTTCGCTCTGCTACGAACTGAATCCGGTTATTCTGCATCCTCAGCCGTAGCCGAACTTGTCGGGCTTCGTTCAGCCAGTCATTTTGCAAATGGCGCTGGCGGATTGGTCGGTGGCGGCGCAGCAGCAATATTATTTGCATACGGCGGTTATTTATTCGGATACTACGACTTGCAAACAGCAAACCGTTCCGCTGTCGCTGGCGTTGCTGGCGTTGGAGCAGGAGCGACAGCATCAGCTATAACGCTCGGTTTGATTTCAACATACGCTACTGCCGGAACTGGTGTGGCAATTTCTTCCTTGAGCGGAGCATCCGCAACGAGTGCAAGCCTGGCGTGGATCGGTGGTGGAAGCGTGGCAAGCGGTGGATTTGGTGTGGCCGGAGGAACAATCTTTCTGACCACTGGCGTTGGCGTCGTAATCGTTGGAGTCACTGCTGCCGTTATGTATGGATTTCATGTGGCGGACGAACATCAGGACAACATTCGCCTATCCAAGACTATTGAATATCTTTCTTCAAAGCCGACTTTTTTCAACCCAAATGAACAAAGTTACGGCGGCAGTTTATAGATTGGCTGTTTGTTGCAACATTTCCAACTTTACCTCGGTGTCTGGCAGTTCACGGACACCAACCCCAATGTCGGACAGAAATACAATCAAGCGTTAGGGAAATAACGAAACGGCCCAAAAGTCACACCGGCAGTGTCCGATTCGAATAGTACAAGTTCTTCCATCCGCGAATCCCAGATCGTTCGTCTATTCGCAGATCATTACGCAGACAAACATTGAATTGCTCACGTATTAAGGGTTCAACCACGGATTTGAAATCGCTCCGTTTGATCTGCGCATGGTTTTGTTGCTTCAAATAATCACAGAAGACGGCATACGCATCGGCTAGCAGCAGTACCTTACCAGGTTCAGCGGTCAACATTTCCTCCACAAAGCGCCGGGCAATGCGTTCGGTCAACTCGATGCCTTTGATTCTGGCGTGCGGGCTGGTGGCGCTGAAAAACTCAGATCCAGCCGCCAATATTGACTTGGCCCTGTTGGTGACAGCCCGGGCGTTCTTGTCACTGCGGAACTCGCTAAATAGGTTGAGTATGTCCGTTTCCCCGTTCAATTCCTGGGCACATCGCAACATCATGGCCCGGTAATAGGTCTGCAACTTCTCGGCGGTGGTGGGCATAAAGACGTTCTGGATGGGCTCGTGGTAGTAAAACTGCATCTCAGGCTCGTAATAGATGACTTTGTGACAGAGCTTGGCATCCCCACCCAGCATGCCCGCGAAGAAGTCATGGTTCAATGCAATGGGGGTGATGCGGGTGAATCCGTCGCAACTGGACTGCCGAGCTTCCAAAAATGGACAGCCATAGCGCGCAATGGCATCCGGAAACTTCAGCCCAAACCATTCACTTGGCGTTTTTGGTACTGGCGGGGTTTGTGGATCACCCCAATTCGGCTTCTTGGGCAGGTTCAGTTCAATTGATGCGCTGGCTGTGGGCGGTGGATATAGCATTGGATGATCTCTTGGTCGGTTGGTGGGGGTGGGGCTTGGGGTTCGATGGTTCTGAGGAAGTTCAAGCGCCACTCTGATTCTCGGTGGTTCTGGCGGGCTCTGGAAAGTAGTTCCATGTTCTGTTCGTGTGGGTTCATTTGTATAGATAGGGCTGGGGTCTTTATCTTATATACCAACTTCGTTCAAACTAATTATAGTTTTGGCACCAGAGGCAGTTGTTATGCCTGGTTTAATGTGCTGTGGTTCCATGGATTTGCTGACATATTTGATTTTATTTGATTCAATTGTTCTGACCACGGTGATTCTGGCCCGTCTGGTGTGGACTGCTGGCTAAACAGTATTCAAACCATCACTGCCCACATTGAAGGGATGGCTCTGGTGTTCGCCAAATGGTGAGGCTTTTGTATAGTTGGCTCGGGGCTGTATATAATTGGGCATTGTTGTAGATTTGATTGAGGCTGTCATGTATTGGCTGGTCGTGCGGCTCTTAAATGCCTGATTGCTGGAGCTGTGGGGCCTTTGCTGACGCTTGATTGGCTCGACCGCCTGTTGGTGGCTCTGCGCGGGCTCTGGGCTCAAATGACCTGCCAGCCATTGCATTGTGGGTTTGATATAATTAGACGCGTTGTTATAGTTTCCATAGTGCTAATCATATATTTGGCTCGGGTGGTAATGTGATTGCAGCTTCAGCCGCCCGTTTCATCTGAGCGCGCATGTGTCCCATCAATTCCTCATTGTCATCGTATATTCCCAATTCGCCATGCTCGTCCGATAGTCTCATCAGGGCCTCTCGTTGCAGCCGTTCCAATTCTTTATATGAGGGTTCGCGGTGTCTGGCTGTCATGAATCTTGGCAATGTCTGGCCGCAACACTGACATTGGCGGGATGGTCTGTATGGATTGTTGTGGGGGCGGTTATCTATAGTTGGGTTGTAGTTCATAGTTTATATCGTGGGTTAATGGGTTGCTGATGATGGGACTTGTACTGAAATTCTGGGATGGCCTTTAGTGGCGTTCTGGAGGCTGCTGGGGGCGTTGAGTAGTGCCGGCCGCCTGGTGATGCTGGTTGCGGCCGTGGTTGATTGTAGGGCTGGCCGAAAGCTGTGGCGTGAGAATGATATAATTGGGTGCGGAATCATATTATTTGATTCGCTAGTTGTAGTTTACCGAACTACCGCTTTTGGAATGGTATGGGGCTGGATTGCTGGCTGAGATATTCCCGGCTGGTTGCCCTGGGAAAACGGGTGGTGGGATCATCCGGGAACATCTCATTCGCCTATCTATATTAATGCGGCATTTTCAATTGTTGGCCGCGTTGCCTACGGGGTGACGGTAAGACCATTTCTTGTCCGCATCTTGGCGAACACCCTCCTCAGTCTTCACTGCGGACCAAAGCGTATAAAAGGTGCCCGACGACATGCCGTGCTCGTCTTTCAACACCTTTTGCAGTTCGGTGGCCGTGTAGCTGCGGACGGCCAGCAAGCGCAAGAGTGTGTCATTGGTATATTTGGCCCCAAACTGCGTTGTTTTCAGCTTCTTGGGATCAAGATTGGCTGCCCGGGTGATGTTGGGCCAGTTGACGCGGATGACAATGGGACTTTGGCCGGGGAAGTCACGCAGGTTGAAGTCCACGGTATAGCAGGACTCGCTGTCATGATCGGTGACTGATACCACCGTGTCAGGATCGCGCCCCCAGGCTCCGGCTCCACTACTACGGTCAATAGCGGCCTTGTGTGCCTGGTTGCCTTTGCTGTAGTGATGCGAATAGATGATCGCGGCACCAGTTTTCTCGGCCAGCGTTTCAAGATAGCCCAGAAACTCAGCCACGTCGGTGCTGCTGTTCTCCTCGGTGTCACGCGGATAGAGCTTGTAGATGCTGTCCAGGATGATGGCCCCGTACCGACCGGCTACAATCTGGGCTTGGAGCAGTGGCAATAGCGTCTTGTTGCTGATCTTTTTACCGCGAGTGCTGATATAGTCAAAATGTTCCAGCGAAACCTGTCCGGTGAGGTTGCGGGCAATCTGCTGAATGCGCTTTTCAAAGCTGAAGTTCTGGAGCTCGGGGTTGATGAACAAAACCTTGCACTGAGATGTTTTGTAGCCGAACCAGTCCAAACCCTCGCTCAAGGATATGCCCAAGTGCAGCAGACTCCAGGTTTTGCCCATCTTGCTGCTGGCGTTAAAGCTCATTTTGCCGCCTTGGTACAGTATTCCTGCAATCAACTCGGGTGGAGTAGTTATAGTTTTCACAATCAGTTCACGGGCATTGGCGATTTCCAGATGATCGTCAGTTTCAGCTCGGTTGGCCTCTTGGGCGGCATCAATACGATCTTGGTTGCGGATAATCAGGTCAACCAGCTCCGCGCGGCTGTCATTGTCGATCTGCGGGTCTTCAATCAGGAGCTTGGAGGCTAGATCGTTGACGTCGTGGGTGAAGAGACGATGTTTGCACTGGCGAACCGATTCCTGGTATTCGTATTCAAGCTGGTTCTGCTCCGGGGTGCAAAATGTGGGTTTGGGAATGATGGTCTTGTCCGATGTATTACTCATGATGATAAAAAGGGGGCAGGTGATCAATTTTGGCAGCGGGTGAGGCTGTGAGTAATACAATGCAGCCAGGGTTATCAGTCCTGGGTGATCATCCTGCCCGAAAATGTTGATGGTTGAACGCATTGTTACTCATTGGCCAGTGATAAACTCTGGCATGGGGCGGGGATTTTGATTCTGCTCCTTGCACCGACATAATCAGCTTAACACTTATATATAATTAAGCGCAAGAAAAAATAATGCAAATGATGCCGTGCCTCATCTAATTGCAAAGATTCAATTTTGGAGCAATAATGCATTTGTGCAACTCCAACTGATGCTTTGCTCTAATTAGCCGCAAAAACAATCAACGAGAGGGAATAATGAATATATGAATTATTCCCCTCTTGATTGGCGATGTAGTAGTCACTCCAACTCCAATCTTCTTATACCGTAGTAGTAGTAAATCCGTCCATTTGTTTCATTCACTCCAACTCCGATTCATTATACCGTAGTAGTAGTGAATTAGGTCAAAAGTTGAGTTTTAGATGATAGACGGGCACGAATCATTGACCGCAACCAGATTTGATGTCTGACGGGTCTTGGCGCGTTGTTTGCATCGTTTGGGTCTGATTTCGGGCTTTGAACTGGACCAAGACCGGCCGGACTTAAGCCGTTTTAAAAGCAGCAAAACTATAATTGGATGCTATAATACCGCCAACTATAGTTTATCTGGGCACAATCATACAAAGCCGTGCCGGCCCAAAGTTGATGTATTATCCACTGTCTACTACTTTCCACCTTCACAAAGAGAAAAGAATGTAGTGGAGTGTACCGCCTAGATGATTGCGTCTCTTATGATCGTCGCTGGTTTTGCCGCAGTTCCAAAGTTCAAATCCTGCATTAGGAGAGATGGCGCTGGATTTTACCAGGCAAACGAATAAAGATGGCTGTAATGGCAAGCTGGAGCGATTACGCCCTATTAATCAAAGGTATTGTGGCGGGCGTACACTGCTTCAAGGACGCGCCGAAATGAATCACTCCAATGCTACTTTTTCTGAATTGAATTTACTCCGCCGACAATATCAATCACAGAATGGAGGGAGAATGAATATATGAATTCTCCCATTCTTGATTGTGCCGTGTAGTTGTTACTTTCCACTTCTTTGGACCTTTACCGTAGTAGTAGTGAATTCTGGACCTTAAAACGTTTAAATTGGCAGGGGCACGGCAGTTCATTTGATTGCATCCGGGAAAGGCGTGCGGCCGGATAAACTGACTTACCAATGATCTGGCGGCATCAAATGTATAATAAGCCTTCGCCAAACATATAATTGGCACCCACAACTATAGTTTTGCCACTTCGCGAAAAGCCACCACAAACGAAAAAAGCCCGCCTCCCTCGAAAGAGAAGCGGGCTACTATAAAATTCACGGTACACTTCGCTATATAGAACTTCTTCAGACCACCTTTACGCAATACCACTTGCCATCTTTCACCAGCCAAAGGAAGCTGCAACTCTATCAGATCCGACATGCTGTGCTGGACGTCAGGCATTTAATCCGCTTTAGCCCTTGAATCTGACCGTCTGGCCGTGAGAATTTGAGCTTGAAATGCTTCGCGATGGGAGGATAATCGAAAAAGGTGTGGAATATAATGGACGACAGGACAATTGGAAGAGCACGGCAAATATGGAGAAGGCCTAAAATCGACTGTTTTCTGGTGCCGCCAAGCATTAACATTTGTAGGAAGCTTTGAAAATTAATAGATGGGGATTTTCAAATTAACCTTGGGCGAACAATCAGACCGAATGAAAATATTATTTCTGTCCCATGCTGTAAAAGACGGGGATCTGGCGGTGGCACTTGCTAAAGAGCTGGAAATCCTCGGCTACAGCACCTGGTATTATGAAGCCGATTCGCTTCCCGGTCAGTCGTACCTTCTGAACACTCGAATCGGCATTAGTGAGTGTAGTGCATTTCTGTTATTAGTATCCAATCATTCAATATTGTCACACCAGGTCGATGTTGAGCTTGAACACGCCCATGAGAAAGCCAAGAAAGTCATCCCAGTGCTTCTGGGAGTGAACGATGAAGATTATAAGGAGAAAAACCCCAAGTGGGCGCAAATAGTTGGCACTTCCACCTCCATTTCCATCAGTCCAACTACCGTCCATCCGGTCGCGCAACGAATAGCTCGGGGGCTTGCTGCCATGGGAATTCCCAAAGGCACCGCGACTATCATCATTGATTCGGAGCCGCCCCAGGAAGACCCTCCACCGAAAATTAGTGGCGAGGCGAAATGCAAACTTGAAAGGGCGGTAGCCAAGGAAATATTAAACGCCATCAAAAAGGTAGACCAAAAGGTAAGCTGGATCGAGAGACCGGTAAGTAGAGAGGAGTTGCCCGGAGCAGATCCAAACCACTTTGTAACCATTGGCCAGCGTGATTACTATCTCGGTGAACGTGAAAAGTTTCACATTCCATTGCCATTTTGGACTGGCAACTCCTGTGAGATCATTCTGACTATTTCTGAACAGTCATACGACAAGTTTTCGGATATGGTGCAACTGCTGCAAGAATTTGAGACTAAATTCATCGAAATGAAGCAAGCCTTTGATTGTTCAGTTGGTGACTCCAAAATAATGGCGGCATCAGCATTTGAAGACCTTAAAGCAATCTATGCTTTAATTATCAGCAAGGCTCCGGGCATCAAGGCAGCTAGTGAGAGGCGAATTTCATAAAAGCCAAATCAAAGCGATTTGCCTCTTCACCCGGCGCTTGGCGATAGCGCCATACCACCCGCTCACAGTTAAGTTCGGCCATGGCAGCACATTTTGCTCCGATGTAGGAATCGCATCATCAATGATATAAAATCATTCTCAAACATATAATTGGCTGCCAACTATAGTTTTGCCACTTCGCGAACAGCCACCACATAAGCAAAAAGCCCGCCTCCCTCGAAAGAGAAGCGGGCTCCAGGATCAAATAATCACTTGGCCGTGTAGAACTTCTTAATACCGTCCTTGCGTAGTACCACCTTGTCGGCTTTCACTAGACCAGCCACGCGCTTGGGAATCAGTTGGCCCAGTTTCTTCGCAATCTCGCCGGCTGAACGCTCGGTCTTCAAGAACTCCAGGATGTGCTCGTCGGTCACCTTGCTGCGACGGGTGCGCTTGACCTTGCCGGCAGCAGCTTTGGTTTTGACGGTCTTGACCTGCACCGTCTGGACCTTCTTGGTGCCGATGTTGCCCAGTGCCTTTTTAACAGCATCGGAACTCAACACAGCGGCCACATCTTCGGTACTGAGACCGGCTAGATGATCAGCAGCCAGTTTACGGATAGATTTGGCCAGACTGATGCCGACTTTAGCCAGCACTTTGATCTGTTTGGCCCGGAGGCGTTGTAGTTCAATATTGGGGTTTGCCATAATGTGAACTTAATCTGCCATATTAACAGAGAATGCGGAAGTGTTTTAATGTAGGCTAATTTGGCTTTGGTTGTAGTGAATTCCTTTATAGTCATTGTCTTGGAGTCCTCTGGATGGTGCTAGTCCTAGTCCAGCCGCGTTTACGACAGGCGAGGACAAGCATAACGGCGATGAAAATACAGATTTCCTAACCGCTTGGATCGGCTCCGTACTTCCAGTTCCGGTCGCTACCGCCCTCAATTCCCGTTTCGTCTCTGTTTTGCCCTCGGTTGCCTTTGGTGACACTGAATTCCCAAAAATTCACCTTGTCGTCACCCCGCCTGAAAATTTCAGAGGCCCAGATCGCAAATGCGTTCGCCGGTTTCTGATTCACCGTATGTGACGCCGGCGATATCAATCACATCCTGCATTCGAAACTGGTCGTGGAAAATACAACAACCGGCCAAACCGTGAGGTCCTGGCCGGTGGTGAGGAGAAGTTTTTCCTAGGCAAACCCCGCTTGAGAAGTCGCCGTTTTGAATCCGGTTCGCACGGTGGATTTGGCGAAGCGGATCATGTCGAGGTATCTCCAAAGGCGTTTATTAATCTCGTACGGATGGCACTCAATCTGGCCATCAATGCCCAGTTCCTCGATGCAGTAGTTGTCACCGAAGAAGAGCACCGGAATCCGGCGTTCCGGGGCGTTTTTCAACCAGGGATATCGTTCGCTGTACTCGCGATAACAATCATTCGACAATACTCGCAGATTATGACGATTGGCGTAAGCCAGGATATAATCGTCCGCCCGCTTGCCGGCTGGCACCGGCACGAAGATATCTGGAAACTGCCGCACCAAAGCTTGATACGTTTTCACGTCCCGGTCGTAGGGTAAATCCGCCAGACGCCAATAGGTGTTGGCGTCAAAAAAGCAGATGAAGTCGCAGTTGATCCGCTTGAGTTCCACCAAAACCGCCAGAAGTTTGGTGAGGGTGGGCCGCTGATCAGCCCCGGCGTAAATCAGATTCAACCCGTCAACCACCAGTTTATTGTTGTGGTTGGCTGCCGAAGTCGAGGCCGGTGTCAGTTGATTGCTGTTCACAGTTTGATTGGCGGTGGAGGAAAATTGATCGTTCATAGTGGTTAAAAGTTAAAGTTGGTTAAAAGGGCCGGGGAGGTTTGGCCTCCCCGGCTTGTTCCTGCTCAAGCAGCGGCGGGCTGCTCCGATCCGACGAAGGTTCCGAAGCGCGGGTGCCCTTCTTTGGGCATCACGGTGATTTTCGGGACGTTAACCGTTACAGGTTTTCCAACGAGAACATTCTCGTCGAAACTCGCCAGCTCGGCGTCGCTCAACGCCTTGCCGGTGATGCCGCGGACATCTTTTTTGAAGATGCCCACACCCTTGAGGTTCAGGTCATACACCTTCTGGAGACGGAACGGAGCGCCGGCGGCGTCCTTGCCTTTGTCCAGTTCCACGGTGAGGACCAGGTCGTTGACCGGGTTGCCTTTCGAGTCCTTGGTCACGGGGAGCAAGGAGACGATTTTGCCGGTTTGTTCGCCAGCGGTGGGAGCGACGAACTTCGCTTTGATGGTGATCGCCATAGTTGAATTGCTTGGTTCATTTTGCCATTTTGGCTTTTCCTGGCTGAATTGGGCACAAACACCAGGCTGGTTCTGTGTGTAGCGAAGGGATACGAGGCCATATATCCCAGGCATCCTTGAGCAGCCATCACAAGCGACCTAGCGCATTTGCCTGAGTTGATCAGGCTCGGGCTTTTGACTTGGTTGTTCGTGATGTTTTTCATGATGCTCTACACCCTATACAACGACACGCCGGTCTGTTTTCTTACATGCCGGAGCAAACACAAATCCGGCATTGGCAAACATGCTGAAATTAAATAGTTTTTGGGTGTCAAAGTCACATGGGCGATACCGCACCAGAACACCAGTTTACACTCGACCAACTCAGGTCTGGCGACGAACCGGCGTGGGAAAAGGCGTTTAAGTGTCTGTACGATCTGGCGTTTAACGTTTTGAAACGCAACGTGGTTTCGCTAAACGAGGCAGACCTCCAAGAAGCCGCCCAAGACGCCGTCATTGAAATCATTGAAAAATACGTTGCGAAGGTACCATCGGTAGAGGATCTCAAGCGACTGGTAATCACCATAGCCAAGCGCAAGGCCTTGGATCAGATCCGCAAACAACAGGCCGAAAAGCGTGGCAAAAACGTTACGGTAAGAATTGGTGACATAAATCTGGAAGAAGATGACGAAAAGGAGGAAAAATCTTTCAAATCAACCACGCCGACACCTGAAGAGGTGGCTGATCAGGTCGAACGGGCCTACCTGATGGAAATAGCCTTGCAGCAGATTAAGACCAAATATGCGGACGTCTTGCGGGACAGTTTTTTCCTGGGGCTCCCCCACAAAGAAATCGCCGCGAAACGAGGTTTAAAGATTGGAACAATAGGTGTTTACATAACGCGTGGAATGGAAGAATTGGCGCCGCTTTTGAGATCCAGCAATTTGTTGTAAGAAAACATAAACCGATTACGTTAATAATGCGATGGATAGTCAGGCCAAACAGCGGATCGAAGCATTGCTCAGGGAAGCAGGACCCATTGTCCGGCAGGCCCGGCCTGTGCCGTTGCCCGAATCAGTCAGGCTGGCTCTGAGGCAAGCCGTTCAGCGAAAACCCGGGAAAGCGGGTTCAAGTTTGATTGCCGACCAAAGACCAACATGAACGACAACAACACACGGATTGAGCAAATGCTCCGTGAAGCCGGTCCGATCCTCAAGCCGGGGGATGAACCGGTTGCCGTACCCCCTCATGTGTTGGCCAAGTTGCGGGCAGTACGTGAACAGGTATTCCCTTCTTGGAAAGAGCTCACCACCAAGGAAATGGCTCCGCTGATCTTGAAGGTATTGGCGCAGGGCAAGATGGATGGCTTTGATCTCATCAGCCGGCTCGAAAAAGCCCACATTCGCAACAAAGACGGCGGTGAAGCCGTCAATTATGGCGTTTTGAACAGGCTTGCCGCCGAAGGCTACGTTCAGGTTGATTTGGAAGATGGTGGTGGGCAAATCCGCAAAATGTATCGGCTAACCGAATCGGGGCACAACCAGGTCCGGCAGGCTACGGCCGAGCAACTGGCAACTTTATCCGCAGCAATATTGGCCGCCGGATGAACTTCACATGGCAGTTGAAGCACGGATTCCCCCAGCGGTACAGTTGACCTTTGAACGGGTTGCCTATCGGGTCTGCCTGCTGGCCAAGCTGGATCATGACGAATGGCAATTTCAGGTGCTCGAACTCAAAGCTCATTTGCAATCCCGCTGGCGGGAAGGCGTTGACCAGGGCTTGAGCACGGACCAAGCCGAAGAACGGGCCTTGCGGATGTTTGGCGATCTTCAAACCGTTGCCAAATCTCTTCGCAAACCCTGGCTGGTGCGGCTGCTGCGATACAAAAACATGCGATCCGAGCGGCTGTTGGTGTTTCTTTCGGCCTACGTCTTTTACGCGTGGATGCAGGTCTTGGATGTTCACTATCGCCATTACATGAACAACCAGGATGTAAACCTTGATCAAGTGATGCTTCCGTTCAGTTGGGGCTTTTTTACCGAAGGCATGGGAACGTTCTTTGTCGGAATGCTGGCCGTAGTTTCCGTTTTGGCGGTGCAATGGCGGCCGGTGTTCGCCAAGTCGCATTGGAAAACTTTGTCACAGATCCGGTATTTGGCTTATGTGCCCATCGCCTTTGCCATCATCCAACTGGGGTTGAAACCCGCCCTTTTGACTTGGGATACATTTCGTCTATACGAAGCCTACCTATTTTATCAGGGCTACTGTGTGCTGCATGTGCTTGCTGTTCTGGCCGGGTGGTTTGGCATTGCCTGTTTGACGGCCGAGTTGTTTGGCTGGAATAAACGCTCTGGGCAAAATCTTGGCAGGATGATCACCACCTGATAAAAACGCAGCCATGGCGAATCGTCCTGGACGCAATGTGGTGTTTAATGACGTTCGTTGGCGTTTCATCGGGTTCAGGTAAACAAAGGGCACCAGGCCTTGTGGCCCAGTGCCCTTTGGGATGCGCTGCGAACTGCCTATCAGCGACCGTTGCGTTTACTGGAACATGCCGTTGGTGGCATGAATGAACCGTTCGAGTTCTCGCTTGCTGACGCGCTTGTGCCGCAAAGCACAGCACGACTTCAGAACGTTGCGCTCGATCAGCCGGTAAACGCTCTTTTCGCTGATCTTCAGAATCGCCGCGACTTCCGGAAC
>Ga0364867_10397_pt1 | contig 25329 bp, 25 predicted proteins | sample ExccelAu500001D4_3_FD_206915 | JGI IMG/M metagenome (GOLD analysis project Ga0364867, IMG submission 206915) | Enriched cells from Trout Bog Lake Hypolimnion, Wisconsin, USA - BchlTB.Aug13.5000.01.D4 | ecosystem: Environmental > Aquatic > Freshwater > Lake > Hypolimnion/Profundal zone | place... | reverse complement strand
TTGTTGAATAGCTACAGATCAGCTGCTCCTATATTCTTATTTATTTGTTTATTGTTTCTGTATAGTTTGTATCAATTCTGTAAATCAAATTTCAATGGCGATAAAAATAAAACCCATTCAGTTAAAAAACTTCAATGGTTATTTATTTTTTTAGCTATATATGGAATATTACAATTCTCAATTATTAGTTTATTTGGTATAGAAGTTAACAATCAAGTACCAATTCTATTTGTTGCATTGATTCTGTATAATATTACTGCATTAATAGTTTTTGTATTATTTATAATTGAATTTTTAAGAATTATTGATATTGACCCTTCATTTTTTGAAATAGTAAAACATCTTTTCTTGTTTGTTTTCTTTCCAGTTGGCGTTTTTTATTTAAAAGAAAAATTAAATAAAAAGATGGTCAATTGAGAGTGAATGTTTTTAGGAAATCGCATTTAAACTTTTGAACCATTGTTATACCCAATAAAAAAGCCGCTCAATTGAGCGGCTTTTAAGTGCCCCGGAACGGACTTGAACCGTTACGACCGTTGCGGGTCACAGGATTTTAAGTCCTGCGTGTCTACCAATTCCACCACCAGGGCATCCAAAAAAAATTCCATCCAGAAGATGGAAGATTCATGAGAGCGGAAGACCGGGCTCGAACCGGCCACCCCGACCTTGGCAAGGTCGTGCTCTACCAAATGAGCTACTTCCGCTTTTTTTGTAAGAACTTTTAATCGTTTTGGGAGTGCAAATTTAGGACTATAAAGTTCTTCACAAAATTTTTTATTAATTTTTTTTATTTATACTCCGGAGTGTACTTGGTACTGCCCTGTACTTCCACGTCTGGCTTGCCTTTGTAACGTTTTTCATACAATTTATAACAACTGCCAAAAATAAATGCAACGAAGGCAAATACAGATAAATAAAATACAAACCTGGAAGAACCTACCCAATTTTTGGTAAAGTCTTTGCTTTGCTCTTTTTCTTCTTGATGTGACATAGATGTTAAATGTTGGTTGCAAAAATAAGGGAGTGAAGGAAATTATGGATGCTTATTTTTTAATTATTTCTTTAAAATATCTTTTACCCTTAATAAAATGTTGCCAGACAATTGTTCCGCTATATACCCCATCCAGCTTTTTAATAGGTTTGCGGTTTGCTGAATACTGCTTTTTTCCTTTTAACCACCAGGTAATTACCGCTATATGTGCTTTTACTATGGCTTTAAAAAATGCCACATCTCCATTTAATAACCCTTTCCAGGCAGATATGCCGTCTAATATATACCGGAACGGTAGTTTCCACCACTTTTCTGAAAAGGGTAAATTTCTGGATAGCATCATCAGGTTATTCCTGAAGTTCAGAAATACCTTCCGCCCGCCCCTGGGTAAAGTGCCTGCACCTACATGATAAACCTGGCTTTGGGGTTGTACATATATCTTATACCCCGCCAGCTGTATACGCCAGCAAAGGTCTATTTCCTCCATATGGGCAAAGAAACTGTCATCAAAGCCATGCATGGCATGAAATACTTTGCTCCTGATAAACATAGCAGCCCCGGTAGCCCAGAATATCTGCTGTATATCATCATACTGATGTTCATCTTTCTCCAGTACATCAAATATCCTTCCCCTGGAAAAAGGATACCCCAAAGCATCTATCCATCCCCCGCAGGCTCCGGCATATTCAAAATACTGTGGCTGATGATAAGACAATAGCTTTGGCTGGCAGGCTGCAATTGCAGCATCAGATTCCATTAAATCAATAATGGGCTCAATCCAGTTGGGGGTTACTTCCACATCAGAATTCAGCAATACATAATAATCTGCCTCCACATGTTTTAGTGCCCAGTTGTATCCTCCTGCAAAACCATCATTCTGTGTATTCAGTAAAATTTCCACAGAAGGGAAATGTGCTTTAATAAAATGGATGGAATCGTCCGTAGATGCATTATCTGCTACTATCACCTTTTTATGGGCATAAGTAGAAGCCAGTACAGAAGGAAGAAAACGCTCTAAATAATTTCTTCCGTTAAAATTAAGAATGACGATCGCTACTGATGGTTGCAATACTTATTATATTTGGCTGCGAAAATAAGCCAGCCATTTAAATAACCATCATAAGTTTTAATATTAAGTGATTATTTACTTTAATTTAAACTTCAGATAGCACTATTATGAAAATTATTCTATTCACAACGTTGATGTTATTCTTTGCAATGAGTAAAGCACAGACTGAAATGCCTCTTTACAGTAATCCAATTCCTAACAGTAAACCCTGCAATAAAAAGGAAAAAGAAGAAGCAAGGGGCATTGTACTGGACGTAACTACCCCTACCCTTACTGTCTACCTTCCTGAAAAAAAAGACGCTTTTAAAACGGCTGTAATCATTTGCCCGGGTGGCGGATATGGTGCATTGGCCATGGGACATGAAGGCCGGGATATTGCAAAAACCTTAAACCAGTATGGCATTACTGCTTTTCTGCTGAAATACAGGTTACCGGATGCGGCCTGTATGGAAGACAAATCCATTGCTCCCCTGCAGGATGCACAACGGGCTTTACAGCTGGTTAGGGAAAAAGCAGGGGAATGGGATATCGATACCTCCAAAATAGGGGTAATAGGTTTTTCTGCAGGCGGGCATTTAGCTGCTTCCCTGGGTACACATTTTACCCATTCGGAAATTGAAAACAACCAACACACTTCCCTCCGGCCCGATTTTATGTTATTAATTTATCCGGTTATTAGTTTTACAGACAACCTTACCCACCAGGGCAGCAGGGATAACCTGATTGGCAAACCTGCCGCAGCAGCACAGGTCATTAAATTTTCCAATGAATTGCAGGTAACGGCGCAAACACCCCCATCTTTTTTAGTACACGCTGCCGATGATAATGCGGTGAATGCAGAGAACAGTCTTGTATTTTTCCGGGCATTGAAACAACATAATATTCCTGCAGAAGTACATATTTACCAGGCGGGTGGCCACGGATTTGGTATGCATAACCCCACCAGTAAAGACCTTTGGATGGAACGTGCCATCAACTGGCTGCAGTCCAACCATCTTATAAAAGGTACTATAAACCCATAAAAAAAGCTGCATCAGGGGGCAGATGCAGCCGGGTAAAAACCAAACCCTATACTAAATTATTTTATTACGAATTAGGTTGAAGCCGTACAAGAAATCCTTTGCCTGTCCTGCTATACGTAGTGGTATTCAGGTTTTTTGGTGTAAATGAATTCTTTACAGTAAAAGACCTGGTGCTGGTCCATTTTATATTTGCTGTAAGTGTTATGTTTTTCATTTTCTTTTTTTTAGGATTAGTATCAATGGCGATACATATAATAATCCCATAATAATGCCATAAAAAAGAAGATGGGCAATGCATTGATTATCAATTAAATCAATTTTATTGAATTTTGTATTCATGCCCAATTATGGAAAAAACATCCCAAATATGGAAAAAGAAAAGAGCCCTATTTAAGAGCATTGCCTTTAAAGAAGTGCAGAAACTGATAAAGCATGGCTTGCAGGATGAGTTTTAAACAGAGGATTGAATTTTTCATAACAGTACAGTTTAAATGTCCGGGGAATTTTTAATACTGTAAAGCTTTAGATAAATGCAGAGAATTAAAATAGTGGATTTTATAAAAATGGTGTAGTTATTAAACTACACCATGTAATAATAAAATATAGTAAAAAGCGGTTTATTTATACATTTCTTCCCTTAACTGGTGGATGCGTTCATCTTCCATATACTCATCAAAACTCACCAAACGGTCGATGATTCCTTTAGGCGTTAACTCTATCACACGGTTGGATACGGTTTGCATAAAGGTATGGTCATGCGAGGTTAACAATACCACACCGGGGAATGTCTGGCATCCTTCATTGAAGGACTGTATGCTTTCCAGGTCAAGGTGGTTGGTAGGCTGATCCAATACTACCAGGTTGGGGTTCTGCAACATCATCCGGCTGATCATACAACGTACTTTCTCTCCCCCGCTCAATACATTGGTCTTCTTCATGATATCATCCCCGCTGAATAACATTTTACCTAAAAAGCCACGGATAAAGGGCTCATCGGCATCTGTTACATGGGCGGGTACAAACTGCCTTAACCAATCCATCAGGGTTAACCCTTCTGTAAAAAATTCATTGTTCTCCAATGGCAGATAGGCTTTGGTAATGGTGGTACCCCATTCAAATTTTCCTTTTTCAGTGGGTATATTACCATTAATCATTTCAAAGAAATTGGTAACTGCTAATGGATCCCTGCTAAAAAATGCAATTTTATCGCCTTTATTTACACTGAAAGTAGCTTTATCAAATAATAAACGGCCATCTACTGAACTGCTTAAATTTTCTACATTCAGGATCTGGTTACCCACATCTCTTAATGGCTGGAAAATGATTCCCGGATATTTTCGGTTGGAGGGGGAAATATCTTCAATAGTCAGCTTTTCCAAAGCCTTTTTACGGGAAGTAGCCTGCTTGGATTTAGAAGCATTGGCTGAGAAACGGGCAATGAAATCCAGTAATGCCTGGCGCTTTTCTTCTGTCTTTTTGTTTTTATCCGTAATCTGGCGGCTCATTAACTGAGAAGATTCATACCAGAAAGTATAGTTACCGGTAAATACTTTTATTTTAGAACGGTCCACATCTGCCACATGGGTACACACTGCATCTAAAAAGTGACGGTCATGGCTTACCACCAGTACAATATTCTGGTAATCTGCCAGAAAATTTTCCAGCCAGCCAATGGTTTCAATATCCAGTCCGTTGGTAGGTTCATCCAATAATAATACATCTGGGTTACCAAATAAAGCCTGTGCCAGTAATACACGCACTTTCATGGTACCTGGTAAATCCTGCAGTAAGCTTTGGTGGTACTGTTCCGTAACCCCCAGGCTACCCAGTAAACTACCGGCATTACTTTCGGCTTCATAGCCCCCCATTTCACCAAAATCTGCTTCCAGGTGCGCAGCTTTCATGCCATCTTCTTCTGTAAAATCCTCTTTTGAATAGAGCTTTTCCCGTTCATGCATAATTTCCCACATTTTCTGATGCCCCATTAACACAGTATTCAATACGGTACATTCGTCAAATTCAAAATGGTTTTGTTTCAGCACCGCCATCCGCTCGCCCGGTGTAATCTCCACATTACCCTTATTGGGTTCAATTTCACCACTCAATATTTTTAAGAAAGTTGATTTACCTGCCCCATTGGCACCAATAACGCCATAGCAATTCCCTTTAATGAAATTGATATTCACTTCATCAAACAACACCCTTTTACCATAAGAAAGCGTTATATTCTTAGCACTGATCATTCTTTATACGATTTACTGATTTTTGATTTGAACTGATTGACTCTTTTCTTTAAAAGCTGCAAAAGTAAGGTTTAGAAATGGTTTTATGTAATGATGTTTCTGTTATCCTGCCTGTCATAACCTGAACTGATTCTCCCCTGATTCTGAGTTATCGCACAGTTATCCCACAGTTATCCCACATATTTCCCGCATTTTATGTGGAATAACTGTGGGTTATCTGTGCTTTAAATGTGTTTTAACTCAAAAGCTGGTTATAACCAGTCCGGTAGTAATCCCCCATCAAAACCAATCTACTCATCCAGACTTTACTTTAAAACAGGCGAACAAAAAAATGATATTCCCACTTTACATTCCCCGCTCTTATTTATCTTCGCCGCCATGAGCAAAGAAGTTGTTTTAAGCGGAATTCGCCCTACCGGTTTTTTACACCTGGGGAATTATTTTGGTGCCATGCGCAATTATGTGCGTATGCAGGATGCCTATAACTGTTACTTTTTTGTGGCTAACTGGCATGCTTTAACCACACACCCGGATACGAAAGAATTACAAAACAGTGTTCACAGGGTAATTGCAGAAAATGTGGCCTGCGGCTTAGACCCCGAAAAAGTGGCTTTATATGTACAGAGCGATGTACCGGAAATAGCAGAATTATACCTCTATTTAAATATGCTGGCCTATAAAGGGGAACTGGAAAAAACCACCACATTTAAAGATAAAGCCCGTTTACAACCGGATAATATTAATGCAGGTTTATTAACCTATCCTGTATTAATGGCTTCTGATATACTGGTGCACCGGGCAGTGAAGGTTCCCGTGGGGAAGGACCAGGAACAGCACCTGGAAATGGCCAGGAATTTTGCGGAAAGATTCAATTTCCGCTATGGCAATGTATTTCCCGCACCCCAGGCATTTAATTTCGGGGACGACCTGGTGCGTATTATGAGCCTGGACGGGAATGGTAAAATGAGCAAGAGTGAAAACCAGATGGCTACCATCTTTCTGGCGGATGATGATGACAGTATCCGTAAAAAGATTATGAAAGCTAAAACGGATAGTGGGCCTGCTGCACCTGATTCCGTTAAACCGGATTATATAGAGAACCTGTTTACTTTATTGAAACTGGTAAGTGCAGAAGATGTGCATCAGAAATTTAATGATGACTTTAATAAATGCAGTGTTCGCTATGGCGATCTGAAAAAACAACTGGCCGAAGACATGGTGCAGTTTGTTAAACCTATACGCGAAAGGGCAGCTGATATTCAAAACGATAAAGCTTTACTGACTAAAATAATGCATCAGGGTAAAGAAAAAGCCAGGACCAGTGCTGCTGCTACATTAACAGAAGTGAGAAATGCAATTGGGATGAATTATTAAACTTATAAAATTTGTATTTCATGAACTTTTGATTTGTTGACATATAAATATTACATTCACAATATTAAGGATGAGTGCCCTGTACTAAGAAAATCGTTTATAAAAAATGGCAAAGCCAAAGAAACCAAAACACATTGCAGTTGCCGGGAATATCGGTGCCGGAAAAACTACTTTAACAGAAATGCTGAGCAAACATTACCGGTGGATCCCTCAATTTGAAGATGTGGACCATAATCCCTACCTGATGGATTTTTATGATGATATGCCAAGATGGAGTTTTAACCTTCAGATCCATTTCTTAAATAGCCGGTTGAACCAGTTACTGGAAATTCAGCATGGTACAGAAACCGTTATTCAGGACAGGACCATTTATGAGGATGCACAAATTTTTGCACCCAACCTGCATGATATGGGATTAATGAGTAAACGCGATTTTGGTAATTATTTTCAGTTTTTTGAAACACTGAAAACAATGGTGCAACCACCGGATTTACTGATTTATTTAAAAGCTTCCGTACCCACCCTGGTGGCCCAGATTCAGAAGCGCGGAAGGGAATATGAAGAAAATATCCGGCTGGATTACCTTAAAAAACTGAATGAGTATTATACCAAATGGATTGAAAGTTATAAAGAAGGCCCTTTATTGATTATCGACTGTGATAAAAACAAATTTGCTGAAAATGATGAGCATTTCGGAGATATTATTAATAAGGTAGACGGCATGTTGTTTGGCTTATTTTAATAGAATTATTGCTTATATAATATATGCAAAGCCCCGCAATTGCGGGGCTTTGTTCATAAGCAATCAAGAGGCCAGACAATGTAAACAAACAAGAGATCTATTAAATTTTAGGTGCCGCTTTCAATATTTCACTGCTTACACCTGCTGCATATTTTTCAAAGTTCTTTACAAATAATTCTGCCAGTTGTTTCGCCATGGTATCATAAGCAGCCCTGTCTTTCCAGGTAAATCTCGGATGCAGGATATTTACAGGTACATCCGGGCAACGTTTGGGCATTAACACCCCAAATACAGGATGCACATCATAATCCACATTGTCCAATTCTCCATTTAAAGCGGCTGCAATCATAGCCCTGGTATAAGCCAGTTTAATTCTATTCCCCACTCCATAAGGGCCGCCAATCCAACCGGTATTAATCATCCAGACATTTACCTGGTGGGCTTTCATTTTATCTCCTAACATCTTAGCATAATGGCCCGGGTGCAAGGGAAGAAAAGGTGCCCCAAAACAAGCACTGAAAGTGGCTTTGGGTTCGGTAACACCCGCTTCTGTACCTGCCACACGGGCTGTATAGCCACTGATAAACTGGTACATAGCTTGTCCGGGTGATAATTTACTGATGGGAGGCAATACACCATAGGCATCGCAGGTTAAGAAAAATATATTTTTGGGTAATCCGCCAATGCTGGGTTCCAGTGCATTGCTGATATAATCCAATGGGTAACTTACCCTGGTATTTTCTGTAATGGATTTATCTGCAAAATTGATCTGGTTGGTTCCTTCGGTAAAAAGAATATTTTCTACCAGGGCACCGGGGCGGATAGCATTAAAAATTTCAGGTTCTTTTTCTTTGCTCAGGTCAATACATTTGGCATAACAACCGCCTTCAAAATTAAAGACTGATTTTTTTGCCCATCCATGTTCATCATCCCCAATCAGCTTTCTGGCGGGGTCTGCACTTAAAGTGGTTTTACCCGTACCGCTTAAACCAAAGAAAATAGCTACATCGCCATCCTCACCCATATTGGCACTACAGTGCATACTCAAGACATTTTTCTCTTTGGGCAGCAGAAAATTGAGTATGGTAAAAATGCCTTTTTTCATTTCACCGGTATAACCGGTACCCCCAATTAAAATGGTTTTATGTTTAAAGGATACAATAGCAAAGTTCTGCTGCCGGGTGCCATCTACCAGCGGATCTGCCTTAAAACCAGGTGCCTGGATAATATGCCAGTCCACTTTAAAATCCTGCAGTTCCTTTGCTTCAGGCCGCAGGAACATATTCAAACAAAAAAGATTACTCCATGGATGTTCATTCACTACCCGGACATTGATCCGGTACTGAGGGTCGGCACAGGCATAACAATCTCTTACCCAGAGTTCACTTTTATCTGCCAGGTACTCTGACATTTTCTTCCGTAACTGGTGAAAATACTTTTCGTCAATGGGATTATTGAAATTATTCCAGTGTACAGCATGCTCGGTAACAATGTCTTTTACAATGTATTTATCCTGGGGGCTACGACCGGTAAATTCACCGGTATAAATGCATAAAGCACCGGAATCATTTAAACTGCCTTCTCCACGGGAAAGGGTCTGCTCTGTTAGTTCAATTGCAGATAGCTGGTAATGGATACTGGAGTTTGCCGACAAGCCTGCCTGCAGCAGGTGTTCCGGTTTCATTTGAATAATAGGAAATGACATAGGCTAACTATCATTAGTTTGTTACAAATGTATATTTTAATATTTCTCAAAAAAGTGGACGTGTAATTGATACACATTCAAAATAAATGGGTCATAAATACCCTCAATTAGAAATTATCTAACCTGCTTGGTGGAAATAATTGAAAAAAACGAATAAAACAGGCTTAAAAAAGATATCCTAACATTTTTTTAGACAATAGAAAATAATTCTGAAAGGTTTTTAACTGATGTTTGCATAAATATTTTTTCATGAAAAGAATAATATCTCTGTTTTTTTTGCTGGCAGTTTCCTTTTATGGAATGGCTCAAAGGCATAATGCCCCTCCAACATATAACGACAATACAGATAATGGGGCACCCACTTATAATGACGGATTTAAAAAAGAAAACCTGTTTATGGGCGGAAGTATTGCACTTGGTTTTGGCAGTTATTCTTTTAATATCGGTGCCACTCCGGAAATTGGTTATTCTGTAAAGAAATGGCTGGATTTGGGGGTATCTGTAAACCTGAATTATTCTTCACAAACTTACAATAACGGTTATTCTAATATTAATTACAAAAATTTTAATTACGGAGGCGGTGTTTTTGCCAGGGCATGGGCATTGCCCTTCCTGTTCTTTCAGGTTCAACCTGAAACGAACTGGATACAATCTACTGTAAATTCAGGAGGAGGAGCCAATTCCGGCACTTTTCAATCCAATAGTTTACTGGCAGGTGTAGGATATGGCGGCCGATTGATTGGGAGCCATTATAGCTTTATTTCTCTGATGGTGGATGTATTAAGTGATCCAAATTCTCCTTACAGAGATTCCTATGGTAATGCACTCCCGGTATTCAGGGCTGGTTTTGGATTTTACCTGCACCCTTCTAAGAGAAGATAGATTCCGGATTGGTGAGTATGGTAATACGCAATTGCCAGTCCTCATGCAGAAATCCTTCTTCTTTGGTTCTGTTTAAATGAGCAATCAGATCATCATAATATCCTGCTGAATTCAGCAGGATTATTTTTTTCTCATGGATCTTTAAGGTATTCCAGGTAATCAGTTCAAACAGTTCATCCATAGTGCCATTACCTCCGGGCAATATAATGGCAGCATCGCAAAGTTCATACATCAGCCTCTTACGCTCATGCATATCCTCCACAATCTTTAACTCGGTAATATTCAAATGCTGCTGCTCCCATTTCAGTAAAACCTTGGGTATAATACCAATTACTTTGCCCCCATGCTGCATTACCGCATCGGATACTGCACCCATTAAACCTACCCTTCCACCACCGTAAATCAGTTGTATTCCATTTTTAGCAAGCAGCTCCCCCAGTATACTGGCATGCTGCATAAATAAAGGGTTGTTACCTGTTTTACTGCCACAAAAAACGGCCATGCTTTTGTATTCCATTCCTTCAATTTTGCAGCAAATTAAGCAGTATTGAGTATACCTGCCTGTCAAATAATAATGAACAGTTGCCAATTACTTTAAACCAATTGAACTGAATGTTATATATTGGCAAATATTTTTAGAACCTATGTCACCTATACTCCTGTTCTCTTTTGTAATTATTTACTTTTTAATCTTACTGGCTGTTGCCTGGTATACCGGTAAAAACAGTAATAATGAATCTTTTTTTATTGGTAACAGAAACAGTAACTGGATGCTGGTGGCATTTGGTATGCTGGGCACTTCTTTAAGCGGTGTAACTTTTGTTAGTGTGCCTGGTGCCGTTGTAAAGGAATCCTTTGCGTATTTCCAGGTAACTATTGGTTACCTGTTTGGCTATATAGTAATTGCTTATGTGTTACTGCCTTTATATTACCGGTTAAACCTTACCTCTATCTATAATTATTTGAGCACCAGATTAGGTTTTGCTTCTTATAAAACGGGTGCTTCTTTTTTCATTTTATCCAGGGTTTTAGGTGCCACATCCAGGCTATACCTGGTGGTTAAAATATTACAGGATGCCACACTGGAAAACTTTCATATTCCTTTCTGGGTTACAACCCTGATCATCTTACTGATGATTCTTTTTTATACTTATGAAGGTGGTGTAAAAACCATTGTATGGACAGATACCCTCCAAACCAGCTGTATGCTGGCGGGATTATTGATTTGTATTTTTTATATACTGAATAACCTGCACCTGGGTATTGGGGGAAGCATCACCGCGATGAATGATAAGGGTTATTCCAGAATATTTTTTACAGACCCCAACAGTAAACTCTTCTTTGTAAAACAGATCCTGGCCGGTGCTTTTATATCTATTACCATGACGGGGATGGACCAGGAAATGATGCAGAAGAACATTTCTGTAAAAAAGCTGAAGGATTCACAGAAAAATGTGGTAAGTATGGGTATTGTGCTGCTGTTTGTCATTCTTATTTTTTTATTCCTGGGTGGGTTATTATACCTCTATGCGGCTCAGCAGCAGGTTATAGCTACCGGTGATAAGCTGTTTCCTGAAATTGCCCTGCACCATATGCCGCCCATCGTTTCTGTAATATTTATCATAGCATTAATCTCTGCTTTATTTCCCAGTGCAGACGGAGCTATTACAGCCCTTACCGCTACTTTCTGCATTGATATTTTAGGAATGCAAAGAAGACAAAAATGGGATGAAGCCAAACAAAAACTGATCCGTCAGCGGGTGCACTTATCTTTTGCAGTTATTTTCCTGCTTTGCGTAATGGTGTATAAATGGGTTAACCATCCCAGTATGATTGGGGTAATCCTTAAAATTGCTTCTTATACCTACGGGCCCATATTAGGCTTATTTACCTTCGGAATCCTTACCAAAAGAAAGGTAAAAGACCAACTGGTACCCATAGTATGTATCCTGAGCCCCTTGCTTTGCTTTGTACTGGATGCTTATCAGAAAGAGCTGTTTGGTTCATTCCAGATAGGACTGGAACTGCTGATTATCAATGGTTTGTTCACATTCCTGGGATTATGGCTCATTTCATATGCCGAAAAGCCGAATTCCGTATCTTTAACAGATGGAATTGATTAACCCCCGGGTCGAATCCTATGCCGCAGAATATACGAGTGCGGATGATTTGTTGTTACAAAAGATTCAGCAGGACACCCTGGAGCATCATGAGTATGCCCATATGCTCAGTAACCCCGTTCAGGGAAAATTTTTATCCTTCATAAGCACTATTATAGCTCCTAAATACGTTCTGGAAATTGGAACATTTACCGGATATAGTGCTTTATGCCTGGCTGAAGGCTTACAACCGGATGGGGAATTACACACTATTGAACTTAGAGAAGAAGACGCAAAGACCGCTCAACATAATTTTAGCATTTCCGAAAAGCAGAAGCAAATACATTTGCACCTTGGAAATGCGCTGGATATTATACCCGGATTGCCGTATGAATGGGATCTGATATTTATAGATGCAGATAAATCAGCTTATTGCGATTATTATGATTTACTGCTTCCGAAATTGAAGGTTACCGGACTGATGATTGCAGATAATGTGCTTTTTCATGGACAGGTATTGGAAGAACCGGTTAAAGGAAAAAGTGCGAAAGGAATTGAGGCTTTTAATAAAAAAGTGGCAGCAGATACCAGTGTTGAACAGGTTATGGTTACCCTGAGAGACGGATTGATGCTGATTAAAAAGAAACGATGATGAAACAACTGATTATAATTGCAGGATTTAGTTTGCTGATGCTGCCTGTATTTGCACAGATGGATAAAGCAACGGCCTATATTAACAAATACAAGGATGTGGCCATGGATGAAATGCTGCGCAGTGGCGTACCGGCTGCTATTACACTGGCACAGGGTATCCTGGAATCTTCTTACGGAGAAAGTGATTTATGTGTACAATCCAACAACCATTTTGGGATTAAATGCAAAACAGAATGGACGGGAGATAAAGTGTATCATGATGATGATGCCAAACACGAATGTTTCCGCAGTTATCCGGATGCAGCTGCTTCTTTTAAAGACCACTCCGACTTTCTAACCAGCAGGCCCTGGTATGCTTCTTTATTTAAATTAAGGCCTACTGATACCCGGGGCTGGGCTTATGGTTTAAAGAAAGCAGGGTATGCAACAGAAAAAGATTACCCGCAAAAACTATTAAAAATAATTACGGATTATAACCTGAACCAGTTTACCGTATTGGTTTTAAATGGCAACAGAAAAAAGCAGGCTGTACCTGCACCGGATAATACAGAAAAGAATACAGCAATTGCTATTGAAAGTAAACCAACTCTGCAACCCATCCCTTCCGTAGCTAAAGAAGAAAAAGAAGAAGTGGAAGTATTTGTGAAAGAAAAAAAGGAACCTGTTTCAGAAAATACGTTAAATAAATATCCTGCTGGTGTGTTTTCAATCAATCATACCAAAGTAATTTATGCCAGGGCCGGCACTTCCCTGCTGGCTGTTGCCAACCAATATACCATCCCTTTAAGCAGGTTAATTGATTTCAATGAACTGGAAGAAACCAATATTCTGAGTAATGACCATCTCCTGTTTCTGGAAAGGAAATCAAAAAAAGGAGAAAGGGATTTCCATTTGGTTGAAAGGAATGAGAGTTTATATGATATCTGCCAGAAAGAGGGTGTAAGAATGGATTATATCTTATCTTATAATGGTATTAAAAAGAACAGCCGTCCATTAGCCGGTGAAAAAGTATATCTGAGAAGCAATGCTCCGGTAAGCCCTAAAACGGAAATAGCCCTCATACAATCCGGTAACCATACTATTGCAACCAATTAAAGCCTTTACAAATATGTCTTTGATTCAAGTTCTGGATAAAAGTTTTGTTCCCTTTATTTCGGCTGATACCATACAGCAAAAAATAAAAGGCCTCGCAGCGCAGCTAAAGAAAGATTATGAAGGCAAAAAGCCTCTTTTCATTGCTATTTTGAATGGTTCATTCATATTTGCATCAGACCTTTTTAAACAACTGGATTTTGAAGCAGAAATCTGCTTTATTAAACTGGCTTCCTATAAAGGCACTAAATCTACCGGACATGTGATTACCTCTATCGGATTGGATACAGATATTAATCAACGACATATCATTATTCTGGAAGATATTATTGATACCGGAAAAACACTGCATAATTTTCTGCCGCAGATCTATAATCAACAGCCAGCTTCCCTTAAAATAGCTGTTCTTTTACATAAACCGGATGCAACCGTATTTGAAGTTAAAATAGATTATTGCTGTTTCTCCATCCCTGATAAATTTGTAGTAGGCTATGGTCTGGATTATGATGGATTCGGAAGAAACCTGCCGGAGATATTTCAGTTACAGAGTTAATAATATACTTAAGTTATAAAAAAAGATCCCGTTTGGACGGGATCTTTTTTTATAACTAGCTGAATGCTTCTTTTATTCTTTCAAAAAAGCTCTTATCGCTTTTTGTAGGCTGTGGTTTAAAATTGGGACTGCTATTTAATTTTTCCAGTATTTCCTTCTCTTCACCGGAAACAGCTTGTGGCGTCCATACATTTACATGCACCAGCTGGTCTCCTCTGCCATAGCCCTGCACTTCAGGAAAACCCTTTCCTTTTAAACGGAATATTTTACCGCTCTGCGTTCCTGCAGGTATCTTTATTTTAGCTCTTCCGTCAATGGTAGGCACTTCCACAGAAGTTCCGAAAACCGCATCGGGAAACGTTAAATGCAGGTCAAATGCCACATTCAGTCCGTCTCTTTGCAATTCTGCATGTGGTTCTTCATCAATTTGTATAATCAGGTCGCCCGGTGCACCGCCTCTTTCCCCTGCATTACCTTTACCACCCATGCTCAGTTGCATTCCTTCCTGAACTCCTGCCGGTATTTCAATGGCAATAGTTTCTTCTCCGTATACCCTGCCTTCCCCTTTACAGGCAGCGCATTTGGCGGTTACTGTTGTGCCTTCCCCATTACAGGTGGGGCAGGTAGTTACTGTTTGCATTTGACCCAGAAAAGTATTCTGTACCCGTCTTACCTGTCCGCTTCCACCACAGGTTCCACAGTTCTGAACACTGCCTTTATCTTTAGCACCTGATCCGCTGCAGGTACCACATACCACATGTTTTTTAACCTTTACAGTTTTGGTAACGCCTTTTGCTATTTCCTCGTAACTCAGTTTTACTTTAATACGCAGATTGGACCCCCGTAGTCCGGTAGCCCTTCTTCCACCTCCGCCACCACCACGTCTTCCTCCTCCACCAAAGAAACTGCCAAATACATCATCTCCAAAAATATCACCAAACTGGCTGAATATATCTTCCATATTGGAAGCATGGAACCCACCACCTCCGCTGGTACCCGGCCCGAATGCCTGATGGCCATAACGGTCGTATTTGGCTTTTTTATCTGCATCACTCAACACTTCGTAAGCTTCTGCTGCTTCTTTAAACTTTTCTTCCGCTTCTTTATCACCCGGATTCCTGTCAGGATGAAACTGCATCGCCACTTTCCGGTAAGACTTTTTAATCTCCTCCGCAGTAGAACTTTTGCTTACTCCCAATATCTCGTAATAATCTCTTTTACTCATGCCCCTAACCCCTCCAGGGGTGTATTTAAATTAATAAAATAAATGCCGGATTTTAGTATAGCAACCCATTATTTACCAACCACCACTTTTGCAAAACGGATCAGTTTATCATTCAGGTAATATCCTTTCTGCACTTCATCCAGCACTTTTCCTTTCAGTTTATCTGTAGGTGCAGGTATTTCGGTTATGGCTTCATGTTTCTCCACATCAAAATCGGTATGGATACTCTCCATGGCTTTAACACCTTTGCCCTGTAAATTACTCCTGAGTTTATTAAAAACCAATAATACCCCTTCTTTTTGCTTTGCAATATCATCTGCAGATTGTAATTGCTTTTCGGCACGGTCACAATCATCCAGCACATCCAGTAATGAAATAATAACGTCCTTAGATGCAGTTAATCTTAATTCCTGGTTTTCCTTGGCAGTCCTTCGGCGAAAATTATCAAACTCTGCCATTAATCGCAAATACTTGTCTTTTTGCTCAGCCAGATCAGCCTGCAGTTTTTCTATTTCACTCACTTCGGTAACCGGTTCATTTAAATGAGTGGTACCGGCTGCATTTTCGTCAGCATTTAATGCGTTGCTTTGGTCTAAAGTGTCGCTATTCAGCATTTCTTTCTCTTCCATAGTCATTTTTAATAGTTAACCGTCTATGTCAATTTTTTTGCCAAGGCAAAGAAAAGGGAAAAATTGGCAGGAAAGTTTTTTAAAGCGGGAAGAAAGTCAGCTGTCCTTCTTCTTTATATTTGCAGGATGACTAAAGTTGTTTTGAACAGAAAGATTGCGAACAGAATCTTTAACGGGCATCCCTGGATATTTGCGAATGAAGTAAACAGAATAGAAGGTGCAGTAGAACCGGGTGATACCGTGGATGTATATTATGCAGACGATAAATTTTGCGGAAGGGGCTATATAAATCCAAAATCTCAGATTTTAGTAAGGCTGTTAACCCGCAAAAAAGAAGAAATCAATGAAACTTTTTTTCATAACAGAATTTTACAGGCCTGGGAATACCGTAAAAAAATAGGCTACACAGAAAACTGCAGGTTAATATTTGGTGAAGCTGACGAAATGCCTGCTTTGATCATAGATAAATTCAATGATTATTTTGTAATCCAGACCCTGGCACTGGGTATGGATACCTGGAAACCAGCCATTATAAAGTCTTTGCAGCAAATATTTGCCCCTAAAGGCATTTATGAGCGTAATGATGTACCGGTTAGGGAACTGGAAGGCTTATCCCAGCAAAAAGGTTTTCTGACTGCTCCTTTTGATACCAATATTATTATTCAGGAAAACGGACTGAAATTTCATGTGGATATTGAAAACGGCCAAAAGACTGGTTATTTTCTGGACCAGCAGGATAACCGCAGGGCTATTCAGCATATTGTAAAAGGGGCTGAAGTATTGGGGGCATTTACCTATACCGGCACTTTTGAAATTCATGCAGCTCATTATGGCGCCAAATCCGTATTAGGTTTAGATATCAGTGAAAATGCAGTGGCGCAGGCCAATAAAAATGCTCAGTTAAACGGACTGGATGCTATCTGTAAATTTGAAACCATGAATGCTTTTGATGTATTAAAAGCCTGGGTGAAGGAAGAAAGAAAATATGATGTGGTGATGCTGGATCCACCTGCATTTACCAAAAGCAGGGAAAGTATTCAGAAAGCAATTACAGGATACAAGGAAATCAATTTACGCGGAATGCGTTTATTGAGAAATGGTGGTTTTCTGGTTACTTCCAGCTGTACCAATTTAGTGCAACCGGAATTATTTCTGCAGACCATTGAAATGGCGGCTAAAGATGCTCGCAAAAAAATAAGGCAGGTGGTCTTTAATGCACAGGCCAGCGACCATCCGATTATCTGGGGGATGGAAAATACCAATTACCTTAAGTTTTTAATTGTGGAAGTGAGGGATAAATAGAAAGAAAGTGGTTATTTGATTACCTGAAACTTTCCGGATTCAATGATATCGCCATTCTTGTCCCTTACCTGAAAAATATATATTCCCCTGTAATAACTATCCAGGCTGATGGTTATTTTATTGGTATTCACAGGTAATTCCTGCATTTTCTTACCCATAAAACTGAAAATATCCAATACCAGATTGGCAGATTTATCAAAATTGGAAGGGAACTCAAAATTTATAATGGAAGTAGCAGGGTTGGGATAAAATTGTACAGTTCTGGTTTGAGTATCTTCCGGATCTTTCGAAGTATTTCCGGTAAAATTCCCAAACAGAAAAGGAACTGCCATAAAAAACAACAGGTAAAATCTCCTCATTACTGTTAAATTCTAAATAAAATTACAGAAAATTTTTATTTAGTTAGCAACTTATTATCTGGGAAATATAAAAAGTCCCGCATTTAGCGGGACTTTCCGCTATTATAATGCCTGTAAAGTTACCTGAATAGCAGAGAAATTGGGAAGGTCACCTGCACTTTCCAATACCTCAGCATAGCGTACAATTCCTTCTTTGTCAATTACAAAGGCAGAACGTTTGGCCACTCCTTTCATATCCAGCACAAAGTTTTCATACAATGCACCGTATGCTGCTGCCACTTCTTTATTAAAATCGCTTAATAAAGGAAAATTAAGGTGCTGTTCTTCTTTAAATTTCCCGAGCGTAAACAGCGAATCAACAGAAATACCAAAAACCTTTGCATTGGTACTGTTATAAGCTGCTATATTATCCCTGATATTACATAACTCGGTAGTACAAACTCCGGTAAATGCCAATGGAAAGAATAATAAAACTACATTAGACCCTTTTTGGTCTGCTAATGCTATTTTAGTTTTTTCCGTATCAAATAGGCTGAATTCCGGTGCAGCCTGACCAATGGTTATTGCCATGATTTTTTATTTTTAATTGAATAATGCGTTTATTTCAAAACAGTTTAACTGCATAATTGTTGAGGTAATGAATATAAAGCTGTATATGGCGCTTATTCAGCTTTTGCCAGTTTATCCAGGCAAATTTTAAGGCTTGCCTTCCAGTCAACCAGCTCTACTTTAAAATCCTCTACAATATTATGCAAATCCATTACTGAATATGCAGGCCTTTTTGCCGGTGTGGGATACGCTGTGGAAGTTACCGGATGTACGATACAGTTTAAACCAGACTGGTCCCTGATCTCAGTTGCAAAGTCATACCAGGAAATAACCCCGTCATTGGTATAATGATAGATTCCATAAGTAGTATTTCCTTCCTGCCATTTACTGATGACAGTTAAAATAGCTTTTGCCAGATCAGCTGCATACGTAGGAGACCCCACCTGATCATTTACCACTTTTATTTCATCCTTTTCTTTCATCAGCCGCAACATAGTCTTTACAAAATTATGTGCATGTGTACTGTATACCCAGGCAGTTCTGATAATTACAGTCTTTTTCCAGTTTTCCAATGCCAGCTTTTCCCCGATCCATTTGGAATAACCGTAATAATTTAATGGGTCTCCTTTCTGATTGGTGGTATAGGGACTAGTGCCATTACCATCAAATACATAATCAGTAGAAATGGTAATCAATGGGCAATCCAGCTTAGCACATTCCTTTGCAATCTCCCCTACAGATTCGGCATTTATTTTATAAGCCAGCACCTGCTCTGTTTCAGCTTTATCCACTGCTGTAAATGCAGCACAATGAATAAAATACTGAGGTTGGTATTTCTGAACAAAAGCTGGTATGGATTCAGGCTTACTGAGGTCTAATTCATCCACGTCTACAAACTCGAAATTAAATGCTGTATACTGTGCAGCAATCTGACTGATTTCCCAGCCTAACTGTCCGTTTTTACCGGTTACGAGTATCAATGGTTTTGACATATGCTGTTTTTTATAAACTCCAGTAATTTCTGGAAATAATTTTATGTAAATACAAGCCTTTTATATCTGCCACCAGTGCATTTTCCCTGGTGATTGTTTTAAAATAAGAATCATCAAAAGTAAGATATTCTTTATGTGCTACTGTAATAATTACAGCATCATAATCGGAAGCTAGCTGATCTGTTAACCCAAATCCATACTCCGTTAAAAGCTCAGCAGAATCGGCATAAGGATCTGAAATATCTGCCTGTAAATGATAAGACTGAAAGGCTTTTACCAAATCTGCCACCCTCGAATTACGGATATCCGTAACATTTTCTTTAAAGGTAGCTCCCATAATTAAAACCTTTGCATTTCTCACATTATCTGTATGTTTTAATAAATGGATTAATACCCTTTCCGCAACGTATTTACCCATTCCATCATTAATCGTACGGCCTGCCGTTATTACCTGAGAGCTATAACCCAGTTTTGCTGCTTTATAAGTAAGATAATAAGGGTCTACCCCGATACAATGCCCGCCAACCAGTCCCGGTGAAAAATGCAGAAAATTCCATTTAGTGCCTGCAGCTGCTAAAACCTCATAGGTATTGATATTCATTTTTTCGAAAATAATGGACAGCTCATTCATCAATCCTATGTTCAGGTCACGCTGTGTATTTTCTAAAATTTTTGCAGCTTCCGCTACTTTGATGGAAGGTGCTTTATAAATTCCGGCTTTTATCACTAACCCATACACTGCAGCAATTACATCAAGTGACTCTTTATCCATTCCCGATACTACTTTTATAATAGTTGCAAGGGTATGCAGCTTATCACCCGGATTAATTCTTTCGGGTGAGTAACCCAGTTTAAAATCTATCCCAGGTTTTAATCCACTTATTCTTTCCAGTGCCGGTAAACAATCTTCTTCCGTACATCCTGGATAGACGGTGGATTCATACACCACATAATCCCCTTTCTTCAATACTTTAGCTACTGTTTCAGTAGCTTTCAGTAAAGAAGTTATATCCGGAATATGATAATAATCAACAGGTGTGGGAACCGTTATAATAAAAAAACTAGCTTCTTTTAATCCTTCCGGATCATCTGTAAATTCAATATCGCATCCTTCAAAATCTGCTTTACACAATTGTTTGCTGGGGTCAATACCTCTTTTCAGCAGGCCTATTCTGCTGGCATTGATATCAAATCCTATTACGGAAGCCTTTTTTGCAAATGCAAGCGCAATTGGCAAACCCACATATCCAAGTCCGATTAAAGCAATTTTTTTATTTTTGCCGATGATAGCTTCAACTGGCATGCTTATTTTTTGCTGATGAATTCCTTGGGCTGTTTCACCAATTCTTCCTTTGGTAAAGATTTAAAATAGTCATAGGTCTTTTTCAACCCTTCTGCACGGTCTACTTTAGGCTCCCATCCCAAAATCTCCTTTGCCTTCGTAATATCCGGCTGCCGCTGTTTCGGATCATCCACTGGTAATGGTTTATATACTATTTTAACGCTGCTGCCTGTAAGTTTTAATACTTCTTCTGCAAAATCTTTCAGGGATATTTCATTCGGGTTACCAATATTCACCGGATAATGATAATCACTCAGTAATAAACGGTAAATACCTTCTACCAAATCATCCACATAACAGAAACTACGGGTCTGGCTGCCATCTCCAAATACGGTCATATCCTCTCCCCTCAATGCCTGACCAATAAATGCAGGCAATGCTCTTCCATCATTCAATCGCATACGCGGACCATAAGTATTAAAGATGCGCACAATCCTTGTTTCCAATCCATGAAAGTTATGATAAGCCATGGTCATTGCTTCCTGGAATCTTTTGGCTTCATCATATACTCCCCGTGGACCTACAGGATTCACATTGCCCCAGTATTCTTCTGTTTGCGGATGTACCAGCGGGTCTCCATAAATTTCACTGGTAGACGCTATCAATACCCTGGCCCCCTTACTCTTTGCAAGTCCCAAACAATTATGAATGCCTAATGATCCTACTTTTAATGTTTGAATAGGGATTTTCAGGTAATCAATCGGACTGGCTGGTGATGCAAAATGCAGGATATAATCCACCCTTCCGGATACATGAATAAATGTAGAGACATCATGATGGTAGAACTCGAAATTCGGCAATGGAAATAAATGCTCTATATTTTTGATATCTCCTGTAATCAGGTTATCCATACCTACTACATCGTACCCTTCCTTAATGAAGCGGTCGCATAAATGTGATCCTAAAAAACCGGCTGCTCCGGTAATTAATACGCGTTTATTACTCATACTTTCATTTTAAAAGGGACGGCCAATACTTTCGTAATGATAGCCCAGTTCTTTAATTTGTTGAATATCAAATACATTTCTTCCGTCGAATATTACTTTATTCTTCAGTTTGGTATTGATTACTTCAAAATCGGGTGTACGGAACTCACTCCACTCAGTTGCAATAATCAAAGCATCTGCATTATCCAGAGCCAGATACTGGCTTTCTGCAAAAGTGATCTTATTACCCACCACTCTTTTCACATTTGGCATCGCTTCCGGATCATAGGCAGATACAGTTGCACCTGCTGCAGTCAGTGCTTCTATCAGGTATAAGGCTGGGGCTTCTCTGATATCATCTGTATTCGGTTTAAATGCCAATCCCCATAAAGCAAAATGTTTGCCCTTCAGGTCATCATTAAAATACCTTTTAATTTTCGGAATCAGGTGCAGTTTCTGCGCTTCATTTACTTCTTCCACTGCCTTTAGTATCTGAAAACTATATTCCACTTCCTCGGCTGATTTAATCAATGCCTGTACATCTTTGGGAAAGCAACTACCCCCATATCCAATGCCCGGGAATAAAAACCTTCTGCCAATCCTGTCATCACTGCCAATACCACGCCTTACCATATCCACATCTGCACCCAGTCTTTCGCATAACTGTGCAACTTCGTTCATGAAAGATATTTTTGTAGCCAGGAATGAATTAGCCGCATATTTGGTCAGTTCTGCACTCTTTTCATCCATATAAATTACCGGGTTTCCCTGGCGTACATAGGGTGCATACAAATCGCTCATCACTTTGCGGGCTCTATCTGAGGTAGTCCCAATCACCACACGGTCAGGCTTCATAAAATCATCCACTGCAACCCCTTCCCTTAAAAATTCAGGGTTACTTACCACATCAAATTCATAGTTATAATTCTCTGCAATGGCTTTTCTTACTTTCTCTGCAGTACCAACAGGTACAGTACTCTTATCTACAATTACTTTATATTCTGTCAGAATTTTACCCAGTTCCCTGGATACTCCCAGTACATATTTCAGATCAGCTGAACCATCTTCCCCGGGAGGTGTAGGCAATGCCAGGAACACTACTTTTGCATCCTGAACGCCTTCTACCAGGTTGGTGGTAAACTTTAAACGGCCTTCTTTCAGGTTTCTTAAAAATAACTTTTCCAGTCCGGGTTCATAAATGGTAATTTCCCCACTGGCCAGTTTAGCTACTTTTTCAGCATCAATATCAATACAGGTAACCTGATTTCCGGTTTCTGCAAAACAGGTTCCGGATACCAATCCAACATAACCGGTTCCTACTACGGCAATTTTCATAGTTTAAGGTTTTATAAAGTTTATAATTTCAGATGCAATATATGACAATTGTTCTTCATCCAATTCAGTATGCATGGGTAAAGAAATAACTCTTTCCGTCAGCCAGTCCGTAATTTTAAGATCATAGGTACCTCCGCCAAAGCCAGCAAACATTTCCTGCCTGTGACCGGGTACGGGATAATAAATCATGGAAGGCACTTTCTTTTCTGCCAGATATGTATTTAATGCATCCCTATCCACATCATGGAGTATCAAAGTGTACTGATGATACACATGACTGGAATAATCAGCTATAAAAGGTACTTCAATTTGTTTAATTCCGGCAAAAGCACGGTTATAAAAATTTGCAGCATCCTGACGTGCTTTTATATAACTATCCAGTAAGGGTAGTTTAATATTCAGCACTGCAGCCTGAATGGAATCCAGCCTGGAATTACAGCCCACCATTTCATGATAATACCTTTTTTCCTGCCCGTGATTGGCAATCATTTTCATTTTATGAGCCAGAGATTCATCATTGGTAAAAATGGCACCACCATCACCAAAAGCCCCCAGGTTTTTGCTGGGATAAAAAGAAGTACAGCCAATATGTCCAATACCTCCGGTCTTTTTAGTTTGGCCATTGCTAAAAGTATATTCACAACCAATTGCCTGCGCATTGTCTTCTATTACAAATAAGTTAAACTCTTCTGCAATCTGCATAATTTCTTCCATCGGGGCAGCATGCCCATAAAGGTGCACCGGAACAATTGCCTTCGTTTTTGGGGTAATGGCTTTCCGGATGGCAGCAGGGTCAATACAGAATGTATTAGGGTCTACCTCTACAAAAACAGGTTTCAACCTTAACAATGCTACCACTTCCGTGGTAGCAATATAAGTAAATGAGGGTGTAATGACTTCATCTCCTGGCTGCAGGTCCAATGCCATCATAGCAATCTGAAGGGCATCCGTACCATTGGCACAGGGAATTGTAAACTTAGAACCTACATAATTATTTAAAGCCTGTGTAAAATTTTGCACTGGTTTACCATTGATGTAAGCAGCTGAATCCAATACTTCATGTATGGCAGCATCTACTTCTGTCTTAATTTTGAGATACTGTGTTTTAGTATCTACCATTTGAATTGCACGCATAATAAAAAAATATGTGCAAATTTACTGAAAAAGCAGCACCTTATGAATTAATAAGGCTTCTGAAACAGCTATTTTTAAAAGATAAATTTTATCTGTTTATTTGTATATTAAACCCGTAATCATTTGAAAATCCTATATAATATATTTGTTTTTTTGTACCCGTATTTTGCAGGTTTGATCAGTAATAATAACAAAAAGGCAAGGCTTTGGACAAATGGCCGAATAAACATATTCCCGAAGCTTGCAGCAGCCTTTGCAGGTAATACAGCGTCTGTTATTTGGGTGCATTGCTCTTCCCTGGGAGAATTTGAACAGGGCCGGCCCTTTATTGAAAAATTGAAATTGGATTATCCTGATTATAAAATTTTACTTACTTTTTTCTCGCCTTCCGGATATGAAATCAGAAAGGACTACAATCAGGCGGATTGGGTGTTTTATCTTCCTATGGATAGTCCCTCCCATGCAAAAAAATTTTATGATATCACCAACCCTTCCATTGCATTTTTTATAAAATATGAATTCTGGAATTATTATCTGCAGGAAGCTTCAAAAAGAAATATTCCGTTAATGCTGGTTTCCGGTACTTTCCGTAAAAGCCAGCCTTTTTTTCAATGGTATGGCAGCTTTCATAGAAACATGCTGCATTGCTTTAACCATTTATTTGTACAGACTGCAACCGATAAAGTATTATTGGCACAAATTGGGTTTCAAAGTAATGTTACAATATGCGGGGATACCAGGTTCGACAGAGTGCTGACCATTGCACAACAATTTGAACCAATTCCTTTAATTGAACATTTTATTGGGAATGCAAAGGTTATTGTTGCCGGCAGTACCTGGACCGAAGATGATGAAGAATTAAACCATTTTGCCAATACTCATCCGGAAATCAGGTTTATCATCGCACCGCATGATATAGATGAAACGAGGATCCAGGAATGTCTTACACTGTATAAACATGCTGTCCTTTTTTCAGAAATTGTTGAAAACTTTAGCACTTCTGGCATTAACACCATGCTGGATAAAAATGTAATCATCATCGATAATATTGGCATGTTGAGTAAATTATATTACTATTCCACTATTTCTTTTATTGGTGGAGGTTTTGGA
>Ga0364867_10396_pt1 | contig 25420 bp, 22 predicted proteins | sample ExccelAu500001D4_3_FD_206915 | JGI IMG/M metagenome (GOLD analysis project Ga0364867, IMG submission 206915) | Enriched cells from Trout Bog Lake Hypolimnion, Wisconsin, USA - BchlTB.Aug13.5000.01.D4 | ecosystem: Environmental > Aquatic > Freshwater > Lake > Hypolimnion/Profundal zone | place... | reverse complement strand
TAGTTTTTCTCTCCAATTTTATGCCCGTCTCGGGTTAATCTACCGCCCTTATTGGTTTTTAAAATGCGATTCGCCTTGCATTGCCAAATTCAATGGCATTATCCGTGAAATATATCTGATAATATACAAATAAAAACAATGCACATATGTAAATATCCAATTTGTGCACACATATGTACATTAAATAATAAATAATTACATTTGTTTGGACATAATAATTGATTTTAATAACCTGTTTTTAAAGAATATTTAGCCTTGCCAATTTCCAATTTTAAACCTAAATATATAGATATAATGTAGACATAATCAGACAGATACATTATAATATTAAAGTAATAATTAAGAATATATGATTACATATGTCAACCTGGCCCGAAAAAAGAATATTAAATAGGTCAAATTGAGATGGATATATCTATAAAACAGTATATTATATGATTTTTATGAATAATTACTTGATATCCGCAGGTTGCTTTCGGCAGATAAGAGTAAATCCTTATAATACATATTAATACAATCATATTTGCTTCCGGTTTCCATGCTTAAACTAATTTAAGTTAAAGTTTACATAAATTACACATAAGCTTCGAATAATTACCGATGTACACCACCTTTGATTAATTCACTAATGTAACTTAATAATAATTTTCAAAATATTTACATATATCAATTTAATATTTTGTACATTTGTAATATAATTCAATAAGGTTAATCTCGATTTTGGATTCGGATCTAGGCCAGTTTTAGCACCCATTCATTGCGAAGGAATCTTTGCTACTGGCAGTTATTTCCATAATTAAACGATAAATTGCAATAGCCATGAAGGACAGGATTACACAATTTCTTAAAAATGAGGGGATTTCCCCGGCTGAATTCGCCGATAAGATTGGTGTGCAGCGATCCAGTGTTTCACATGTACTTAACGGCCGTAATTATCCGAGTGCCTCTTTTATACAAAAGATGCTCGGAGTATATAAAACATTAAACTCCCGCTGGTTATTGTTGGGGGAGGGTGCCATATTTGAAACTAAATCTTCCCAGGCAAAGGAACCTTCATTATTCAAGGAAACTATCGAAATTCCTGCTTCTTCAGGCAGTCCATCAATGGGTCGTAAAACAGACGTGAATTCTCATGAAAAGCTACCTGATCAATCACTTGAAAACCTGTTTGTTCAATCCGTAAAGCCGATTGAGCCTAATCAATCCGCCAGTTTAAATTCTTCACTGCCATCTTCAGATTTAACCAGTTATATCAATGATATTAAGGATGTTGAACGCATTGTATTCTTCTTTAAAGATAAAACTTTCGCGGCCTATACTCCTTCAAAATAGAATTTGACCTATCTTTGCATGAATTAGTGCAGTTTCGGGCTTGTCAGCCAAAAGAGTTGAGCGAACAGCTTTAAACGGCCATCAAAAAATGTTTAAATTTCATGCAGTGAGAAAAACTGTTCAGAATCTGAAGGTTATTGAAAATCGTCAGCTCAATGATGATCATCATTTATTGCAATTAGAGGTGCCCGATCCACTGGAAACCATTAATCCCGGCCAGTTTGCCAATTTATTGGTGGACCATTCTCCTGGTGTTTTCCTTCGCAGACCTTTTTCTATTTGTTTGGTTGATTACAGTAAAAATACAATCTCTGTTTTAATAAAAAAGATTGGAGAAGGAACCAGGGCTCTGGCTCAAACCCCGGTAAATAGCTATATTAATGGAATGTTTCCACTCGGAAACAGCTTTACCATTCCGTCGGAGCCCGAAAAAATTCTGCTTGTTGGCGGTGGTAGCGGCGTTGCTTCATTAATGAACCTGGCACAGGAACTTAGCAGGAATTTAAATGACGTTTCCATCTTAACAGGCGCCCGATCCTCAGCAGATCTGGTTGAACTTGAACATTTTTCACAGTACGGAACGGTGTATACAACAACCGAAGACGGAACGGGTGGCGAAAAAGGATATGTAACGGATCATCCGATTCTTAGAGATCAGGTGAACCAGTTTAAACGCATTTACAGCTGTGGTCCTGAACCTATGATGAGGGCTGTAGCTGCAAAGGCTAAGTCCCAATCGGTATTCTGTGAGGTATCTCTTGAAAATACCATGGCTTGCGGCTTCGGCGTTTGTTTATGTTGTGTAACTGAAACTATCGAAGGTCATAAATGCGTTTGCACGGACGGGCCAGTATTCAACATAAATCAATTAAAATGGCAGATCTAAGCACAACCATCCACAAGTTGGAACTCAAAAATCCGGTACTGACAGCATCCGGTACATTTGGTTATGGATTGGAATATGATGATTTCCTGGATGTAAGCCTGTTGGGAGGAATTGTGGTTAAAGGAACAACCATCCACCCCCGACAGGGAAATGCATATCCCAGAATGGCCGAAACAGCCTCAGGAATGCTAAATTCAGTCGGCCTGCAAAATCGGGGTGCCCGCTACTTTGCCACAGACATTTATCCAAAGCTGACCAAATACAATACAAATGTGCTTGTTAATGTTTCAGGTTCGACCATTGAAGAATATATTGCCTGTGCAGAGATTATCAACGAGCTTGATCATATCGGCGGAATTGAACTGAATATTTCGTGCCCAAACGTGAAAGAGGGTGGAATGTCATTTGGAACATCCTGTGTTTCGGTAGAAAATGTAGTCAGTGCCGTTCGAAAGGTCTATCACAAGACGATGATCGTAAAACTGACTCCCAATGTAACCGATATTGGCGAATTAGCCAGAGCAGCCGAGTACAGCGGGGCAAATAGCCTTTCATTGATCAATACATTGCTGGGAATGGCCATCAATGCTCAAACCAGGAAACCGGTACTTGCTACAATTACAGGCGGACTATCGGGACCCGCAATAAAACCGATCGCATTGCGTATGGTTTGGGAAGTTTCCAAAGCAGTTAAAGTTCCTTTGGTTGGCATGGGTGGAATCATGAATGCAACTGATGCAATTGAATTTTTTCTGGCCGGTGCTTCTGCGATCCAGGTGGGGACCGCAAATTATATTGATCCAACAATAACCTTAAAAATTATTGACGGAATCGATTATTACCTTAATTATCACAAATTCAATAAGTTAAGTGATATTATAGGTTGTTTACAATTGTAATTTACAAATGTAAATCAGTTAAATATGTTTTTACTAAATCAGTTAAATTGGGTATCATATGCATAAATTGCGGAATCGTATTTGTTTAATCTGGCTCGCTGTTTTTCTTTTCTGCCCCTTTAGGCAAGTCTCATTCTCCAATCGGAATTCACTTTTGTCACCTTTGAATGAATCATTCAATAAACTGGTATTCAATAAATTAATTGAAGAACAGAATGCCGGAATCATTGATGAATTCATCGAGAAATTCAGAATTCAGAATGGTTTAAAGGGGGTTGCCGTAGCAGTTGTCAAGGATGAAAAACTGGTTTTCGCCAAAGGATATGGATACGCTGACGAGGAAGATAAGATTCAGGTCACACCCAATAACCTTTTTAGGTTAGCCAGTGTCTCAAAATTGATTACTGCCGTTGCCATTATGAAACTTGTTGAGAATTCAAAAATCACACTCGAATCAAAGGTGTTTGGCAAATACGGGATTCTCAACGACGAACAATTTTTAAATATAAAAGACAAGCGGCTTGAAAAAATTACGGTTCGTAATCTGCTTAACCATTCGGGCGGCTGGACCCAGCATTACGGCGATCTTGCTTTTCTCCCTAAAACTGTTTCAAAAGCTGTAGGCGATCCGCTACCGGTTAGTATTGATTCCTATATTAAATTTGTAACTACCCATCGGGTTCACTTCGAGCCGGGATCAAATAGTGTTTATTCAAATCTTGGTTACCTGATCCTGGGGAAAGTAATTTCAAAGGTTGCAGGCACAGATTATGAATCTTTTGTAAAGAAAGAAGTTTTGGCACCCGCAGGAATAACAGATATGCGGCTTGGGGGTAGCTTTATCAATGAAGCTCTGCCCAATGAAGTCAGATATTATCAGCCGGAAGATGGCCAGCCGGTTGAATCTTTTGATGGAACCGGCCGTATGGTATCTAAACTGTATGGGGGAAATGACATTCATTTGCTGGGTTCTGCCGGCGGATGGCTTGCCTCACCAATTGACCTCATGAAATTAATTGTAGTTATCGATAACGAACCTAAAGTCAAAGATATCCTGACTGCCGGAAGTATCAACGAAATGACTCATGTGGATCCCTTTGGATTAGACCCTCTTGGGTGGAGAGGAACCAACGATAAGGGCGAATGGTGGCGCACTGGCACCTTGCCCGGGTCCTCGGCACTTGTAAAGCGTCAGCCTGACGGAATTTCATGGGTAATCCTTTCCAATACCAGCAACTATAAAGGTCCTCACCTGGCAAAAGATATGGACCGGGTTATGTCTCGTATCTTACTTAAAGTAGACCAGTGGCCTGATTATAATCTTTTTTCATTCCTTGGAAATTGAACTATTTTTTAGTTAAATTTAAACTATATTTTGATCTTTTTGTTAGTTATGAATATGCACGCGAAAATGTGCTCTTATTATGATTACTAATATTCTAATGTAAATAGTAAACAATGTCTGATTTTAATGTGCTAATACCAAAACTGGGAGAGAGTATCCAGGAGGCTACAATAACTAAATTATTTGTAAAACAAGGTGATACCGTAATTGAAGATGAAATTCTTTTTGAAATTGCTACAGATAAAGTAGATTCTGAGATTCCTTCCCCGGTAGCAGGAATCATTAAAGAGATCAGATGTGCAGAAAATGATTTAATTCCTGTGGGTCAGATCGTGATTGTTATTGGTCTGGACAATGATGAAAAATCAACTCCTGAACCTCTGGTTGCTGAGAAAAAAGAAGATATCACGATGCCTGAACCTGTAGTCGAAGTACAATCACCCCAGATTGTTACAAAGGATGAGCTAAAAAGTACAGGTCGTTTTTATTCGCCGCTCGTAAAAAGTATTGCTTCTAAAGAGGGGGTTACTTTACCGGAACTGGATTCTATAACAGGCAGTGGCTTAGGAGGCAGAGTTCAGAAAAGTGATATCCTGCATTTCGTCGAACAACGTCAAAGTGGGTCAAAGGGAGCCTCTTCGCAACCGGCAGCTGCAGTAAAGACTCCAAATATTCCTGCTCCTCATGTCGAACGGCCTAAAGTCTCTGTCTCAGTCGGCGCGGATGACACAATCCTGAAAATGGATCGTATCCGAAAGTTAATTGCCAATCATATGGTAATGTCCAAACAGGTATCACCGCATGTAACTACAGTTGTGGAGGCGGATGTCACCAATATTGTACTCTGGCGCAATGCGGCCAAGAACGATTTCGAAAAGAAACACGGTGAGAAGCTAACCTTCATGCCGGTATTTGTGGAAGCCACCGCAAAAGCACTGGCTGAATTTCGTCAGGTGAACGCTTCCGTTGATGAGGAGAATATTATTTTGCGTAAACATATCAATATCGCTATCGCAGTTGCCACAAACGATGGAAATTTGGTTGTACCGGTAATTAAAGATGCAGATTCCAAAAATCTGGTCGGATTAGCCAGGGAGGTCAATAATTTTGGCAAAGCAGGCCGTGAAAATAAGCTAAATCCTGATGATCTCCAGGGAGGTACCTTTACGATTACTAACTTTGGATCTTTTGGGGGCTTAATCGGAACCCCGATTATAAACCAGCCACAGGTAGCCATCCTTGCAGTAGGTATTATCGAGAAAAAACCAGCAGTGATGGAAACTCCCACAGGAGATGCTATTGTTGTCAGGCATAAAATGTTTTTATCCCTTTCTTACGATCACAGGGTTGTCGATGGAATGCTTGGAGGTAAGTTTCTACGTCGCATAGCCGATTTACTCGAACAATTTGAACAACCCCAAAATATTTGATTTAGAATTTAAAATGCTTAATATGAAAGTTTTACACGATATACCCGTTGAAAAAATCTTTACGATCAAAAACACAGATAAGGAGCTATTGGAGAAATGGCTTTATCTGATGACCGTCGGGCGTATTATTGATGAAAAGGCACCAAATTATCTCAAACAAGCTATCGGATGGTCGTATCACGCACCCTATGCAGGACATGACGGGATTCAACTTGCTATTGGACAGGTATTTAACAGGGAGCATGATCACCTCTTTCCCTATTATCGGGACATGTTGACCAATATATCGGCAGGTCTTACCGCAGAAGAGATTATATTAAACGGGATATCCAAAGCTGCAGATGTAACTTCCGGAGGACGACACATGTCAAATCATATCGGTAAACCGGAATGGAATATTCATAATGTATCTTCTGCTACAGGAAATCATACCCTGCATGCCGTCGGTGTAGCTCGTGCCATCAAATACTACAAGGGCAAAGGGGTAGCGATCAGTTCCCAGGGAGAATCCTCTGTTTCAGAAGGCTATGTTTATGAAGCAATTAATGGTGCATCGACCGAGGAACTTCCGGTTATTTTTGTTTTTCAGGATAATGGATATGGAATTTCGGTGCCTAAGAAGGACCAGACAGCTAACCGCAAGGTGGCCAATAATTTTACCGGATTTAAAAACCTGAGAATCATTCATTGTAATGGAAAGGACGTATTCGACTCAATCAATGCAATGACGGAAGCCAAGAGATGGTCTTTGGAAAACCAGCACCCTTGTATCGTTCAGGCGAATTGTATCCGCATTCACTCTCACTCAAACTCAGACAGGCATGATTTATACCGTAATGAAGCCGAATTGGGTTATGTTCTGGAATCTGATCCGTTATTGAAGTTTAAACGCTTGCTAACGCGTTATGAACGATTGACCAAGGATGAGATCCATGCCATTGAAGAAAGGGCCAAAGAGGAGGTAAAACTGGCACACCGCAGTGCTATGGCTTCACCCGATCCTGATCCGGCATCAATCTATGATTTTATTATTCCGGAACCTTACCCCGCTTCAAAATACCTTGATGGTATTCACAACTTTACCAGTGATAAGAAGAAACTAATTGAAGGAATCAATGAAACTCTTAAGGCTGAGTTCCGTCTAAATCCGGATACATTTATCTGGGGTCAGGATATGGCCAATAAGGAAAAAGGGGGGATATTTAATGTCTCCAAGGGGTTACAGCAGGAATTTGGTCCGGCACGGGTATTTAACGGTCCGATTGCTGAAGATTTTATTACCGGTACTGCCAATGGAATGTCTCGTTACAATAACAAAATTCGCATCGTTGTTGAAGGAGCTGAGTTCGCCGATTATTTCTGGCCGGCTATGGAACAATATGTTGAGATGACCCATGAATATTGGCGAACAAACGGGAAATTTAGTCCCAATGTGACTATTCGCTTAGCCTCAGGAGGATATATCGGAGGTGGGTTGTACCATTCCCAGACCACGGAGGGGACACTGTCAACCTTCCCTGGAATTCGCATTGTTTATCCCTCATTTGCAGATGATGCTGCCGGGCTACTTCGTACCTCAATACGATCTATGGGTCCAACTCTTTTCCTGGAACCTAAAGCCCTTTATAATTCGCCCGCTGCTGCAACTCCAATACCGGATGATTTTGAGGTTCCATTTGGAAAAGCAAGAATTCGCAGAGAGGGAACTGATTTAAGCTTAATAACTTATGGTAATACAACTCATCTGTCACTTAAAGTAGCAGAACGTCTGGCCCGCGAAGGTTTCAATATTGAAGTAATGGATATCCGGTCGCTGATTCCGTTGGACAAAGAAGCTATCCTAAGTTCTGTGAAAAAAACGGGAAGGGTACTGGTTGTTCATGAGGATAAAGTTTTTGGTGGTTTTGGAGGTGAATTGGCCGGTATAATTGGCGAAGAGGCCTTTGAATTTTTGGATGCACCCGTTCGCAGGGTTGGATCAGCATTTACACCGGTCGGTTTTAACCGGATTCTGGAAGCCGCCATATTAATTAACGAAGAAAAGATTTATATTGCAGCCCTGGATTTGTTAAAGTACTGATCGTTAAGTTTTAAAAAAATAGTATATTCGTATCACAAACGGATGACTTTCTCTTAAAACAGACACATCCGTATTATTTAAATGAAGTATCGAATGGGAAAAATTGGCCTTTTTTATAGTTTTAAATCAAAGAAGACGGCAAAAATCGCCGGAATCATTCACAATGCGTTCTCCGGAGTTGATGTTCAGCTTGTCAATGTTGATGAAGTCCATAAGGAAAATTTTCTGGAATTTGACCAAATGATTTTTGGTGTTCCTACCTGGTTTGACGGAGAATTACCAAATTACTGGGATGAATTACTCCCTGCACTCGAAGATGTGGATTTTTCGCACAAAAAAATTGCTGTTTTTGGTTTGGGAGATCAAAAGGGATATGCTGAAAATTTTTGCGATGCTATTGGGATTATGGCCGCATTTTTTGAAGAAAAGGGGGCCTCCATTGTAGGTAATTTCCCTTTGGAAGGGTATACCTTCGAAAAGTCAAAGGCTGTTAAAGAAGGACAATTCAGAGGTTTGCCCCTGGATCAGGAAAATCAGGCGAGACTGACCCACAAACGAATTGAAAACTGGGTGGAAATCGTCAAAAAAGAGTTTAATTGATTCCATTTTATAATTTTTATTGGGATTACCGAATTGATCAAGAATAAATTGGGAGCATTTAACGATCCATATTTATGTTGAGAGGAATTCGCGATGTAATTTATATTGCACTGGTGGTTTTAGTCTTATATGTAATTGTAAAAGTAGAAATCTACCATACAAGGTACTGGCCTGAAATTATCAGGGTTCGGAATATTCAATTGACAGCTGTTGATTCCATTGTTTATCAATCAGATTCACTGTTAATCCCTGTTAATTATAATGGTTCCATTGACTTTCGTGATGTAAATCAGGACAAGAGAAAGGATTTATTTATCATGCATGTTTTACCTGCAATTGTGATTATCCGTGAGCGATTGATGGATGATTTACACCATGTAAATTTTATAGAAGAGCGCATCATCCAGAAAAAGTCGTTATCAAAGTCTGATTCTTTGTTTTTCGTCAATATCAAACAAAAATATGAAACCGATTCTTTAGGTGAATTGAAAAAACGAATTTATCCTCACCCGGTTAGCCTTGTACTAACCCAGGCTGTTCTTGAATCGGGCTGGGGGACCTCATCCATATTTCGGAACGGAAACAATATCTTTGGAATAATGTCCTTTTCAAGTGATGACCCCCGATCACAAATGCCCTATAGTGAAGGTGATGATGAACGTTATTTGCGAACATATAATTCTATCACAGAGTCAGTTGAACACTATTTTCTTTTCATTGCAACAGTCTCTTCATACAAGAAATTCCGGCAAAAACGGTGGGAGGGAGGTACTTCAACTCAATTAGTTCGCTATTTAGGGAGATATCACGACCAATCAGAGCAATATGCCGAAATGGCACAATCAATTATTGCAAGTAACAATCTGGAACGCTACGACAATATTTCAATTAATCCAAAATATATTGGAACATTGACATTGAACTCTTTTTTAATGAAATATTAATATTTTGATAATCAAACAGGTGATGTTATAAAACCATATAACTTTAACTTTGCCCAATAAAATTGAAAATATGAGAATGAAAATTAAAAAGACCATTGCAATCGTAGCTCACGATAATCGGAAAAAAGATATGGCTGAGTGGGTTGGTTATAACTGGAAAGAATTGGCTCAGCATACACTCGTTTGTACCGGTACTACCGGGAAGATGGTTGAAGACGTGATCACCTTGAAATGCAAGGAGTTTGATGCCATGCCACCACAGGTGATCATTCTAAAATCGGGTCCTTTGGGTGGTGACCAGCAACTTGGCTCGATGATTTGTGAGGGAAATGTAAACCTTTTAATCTTTTTTTGGGATCCGATGCAACCACAACCTCACGATGTGGATGTTAAGGCATTATTAAGAATTGCCGTTTTATATAATATTCCAACTGCCTCAAATCGCTCAACAGCCGATTTTATCATTTCGTCTCCCTTATTTCACCTTGATTACAAGCCGATTATAAAGGATTACTCAGCCTATATTACAAGGACAGTAGAATAGGCAAACAGGATTCGAAAAGCAAAAGATTTAAATGGTTTATAGATTTGGGTTTCTTAGCCTAAAGACGACTAACAAAATGGGATAGCTGAACAACTTCCCATTATTGCTACCCTAGTGGGTAAAGTCTATTGCTGAAAGGTAGCTTCCCAGCAGAGCCTATTTCCCTGATTTCTTTTCCAAAGGGACAAATTTTAGAGATACCGAATTAATGCAATAGCGAAGTCCGGTTGGAGGTGGACCATCATCGAAAACATGTCCAAGATGGGCTTCGCAGTTGGAACAGGTAATTTCAGTTCTGACCATTCCATGACTTTTATCGCTGATTATATTGATCGATTTCAGGTCAGCCACATCATTAAAACTGGGCCAGCCACACCCGGATTTAAATTTTGATTCCGAATTAAAAAGAAGTGCTCCACAATTGGAACAATAATAGTTTCCCTTTTCATAAAAATCAAAATATTGCCCTGTAAAAGGCCTTTCGGTCCCTTTTTTTCGTGTAACTTCGTACTGCACAGGGGAAAGCTGACTCTTCCATTCTTTATCAGTTTTTATTACCCCTGGATGAAAATGTTGTTCTTTTAATTGATTGGTACGGATATCATCTTGTGCCATGATTTTGACGTTAGTTTGAATGGAAATAAGAATAAGGATTGAAATAATAGTCTTCATTGAAATCGTCTTTCCTGTAAAACGAAGAAAGCAACTGTTTTGTTCAAATGTATTTTTTTTCCCTATTTTTTATTTGGAAAACAAGGATTGAATTGTCTTATAATTAATATTATGTTATTTTTATAGTGGTAAAAAAAAGAGGGAAGTGACTCCCTCTTTTTTACTATTTTTTATTAAGTGCTTCAAATTTGTCCATCATCTTAAGCCTGTAATACAGATTCTTTAATTGGTCGAGAATATAGGTATCCTTTGGATTATACTTAACCGCATTTTCAAGATATGGTACAGCCTGTTTGAAAAAGTCGTCAGCTTTTTTCTTCTCGGCATCGTAACGAACCTGATCAGTGGTTGGAACCGCATTGGCTACATCAAATTGTTTAACGCCACGGTTAAAATAGATGACCCCAATATTGTAATAGGCATCAGCATTTTCAGGTTTCATTTCAATTGCCTTTTTATAAACCTCAATGGCATCATCCTGCCGTCCCAGTCTGTCAAGGGCAACGCCTTTTGCCAAATAAAAGGATGAATTCTCCTTCTCTTTGGCAATTGCCTTATCAAGGTAACTAATTGCCTCATTCGGCTGACCAGACATTATATAATAATTGATCAGCTGAACATTGATACTTAGGTCATTAGGATATTTTTCAACAGCCTGTTTCATGATATCAACCGCCTTAATCGTATCCTCTTTGGTTCCGAGTTGATGGTAAGCGCTGATAATCTGAGCATAGGATGAACCACCGTTATACCCGTATTTAGTACATTCAGTGAAGTATTTAATCGCCTTTGCATACTGTTTGGCATTCATTGCTGCAAGTCCTGTATTGTAACAAATTGCGGTATCAATGGCACCTTCAGTCTTAAATAACGGAGTTTTGTCTATCAAAAGTTTTTTCTCAAAATAATCGGCTGCCTTGGCATAATCATTAGCCTGATAAGCAGCAATTGCAGAATTAATCAATGTATTTGTAAAGGATAAAAGTTTAATTTTCAAAACCTGGCTTCCCCCCTTTTCATCATATTCCATGGCTTTCATATACGAATTATATGCCTCTTCAACAGGATTTGGAACCAATTTTAGAAATTTTTCATCTTTTGAGAGAATAATTGCCTCAATAATCTCGCCACGGGCCTGCCAGGCACCACTCCACTTTAAGGTTTTTTCTGCCTTTGGATTAGCTGGATCTACTGTTTCTTTAATAGCTTCCCAAGCCTTATCGAGCTTTTTATCATCTTTATATGAAAGTGCAGTGGCCACTTTTCCCTTTTGGGCGAAGACTACTGTACTAGCAAATAATATTAAAACTGCAAATACTAATTTTTTCATGATTAAAAAATGTTTGTTATAAATTATTGTGAAATTGAACCATATTTTTAAATATACAAAATATCAATGGCTTAAACCTTCCGGCTCGGACTATTCCTGTTCACCTTCATCCAGTTCATTATCCGATATAATTTCACTTTCATCGGAGACAACTATATCTACATCCTCATTTTCAACACGAGCTACAGAAGCGATTGAATCATCCTCGCGAAGATTAATCAGCTTAACTCCCTGAGCGGCACGACCTGTCATTCGTATTTTAGATACCGGAAGCCTGATTGTCACACCTGCCTGGGTGATAATCATTAAATCGTCAGTATCAGTAACATTCTTAATTGCAACCAAATGACCTGTCTTGTCGGTAACATTAATTGTTTTTACTCCTTTACCGCCCCGATTAGTGATTCTGTAATCTTCTATTTTTGAACGTTTTCCATATCCATTTTCAGAAACAACCAAAACATCTTCCACATCGTTTTCGACACAAATCATGCCTACCAGTTCATCACTTTCGTCTGCGAGACTGATACCTCTGACTCCTGAAGCTGTTCTGCCAATTGCCCGGGCATGTTTTTCGTGAAACCGGATTGCTTTTCCTGATTTGATGGCAAGCAGAATCTCGTTTTTTCCGTTTGTAAGTCGAGCTTCAATCAGCTGATCATTTTCACGGATGGTTATCGCATTAACCCCATTTTGTCTTGGACGCGAATAGGCTTCAAGCGGTGTTTTTTTGATTACCCCTTTTTTCGTGCAAAGAATAATGTAGTTATTGTTAATATATGCTTCATCTTTCAATGAAGTAACATTGATATATGCTCTAACCTGGTCATCTGCTTCAATTCCCAAAAGGTTCTGAATTGCCCGTCCTTTTGAAGCTTTTGTTCCCTCAGGTATTTCGTATACCTTGAGCCAAAAGCATTTACCTTTTTCTGTAAACAGAAGCAAGGTATTATGCATTGTTGCAATAAACATATGCTCAAGAAAATCCTCTTCACGGGTACTCGACCCTTTGGAACCGGTTCCTCCGCGGGCCTGGGTCCTGAATTCAGTAAGGGGAGTCCGTTTGATATAGCCCATATGGGAAATGGTAATCACCATATCTTCATCGGCATAAAAATCTTCCGGATTAAAATCTTCGGAAGCATAGACAATTTCAGTCCTCCTGGCATCACCATATTGTGATTTGATCTCCTTTAATTCGTCCTTGATGATTCCCATTCGGATTGACTCGTTAGCCAGAATCTCCTTTAACCAGTCGATATATTTACTCAGCTCTTCATATTCAGCATGAATCTTATCACGTTCGAGCCCGGTAAGCCTTTGCAGACGAAGATCAAGGATTGCACGGGCCTGAATTTCATCGAGTTCAAAATTTTGCATTAATCCTTCGCGCGCTTCCTCCGGTGTTTTGGCATTCCTGATCAGCGTAATAACTGCATCCAGATGGTCAATTGCAATTATTAGTCCGCGAAGTATATGTGCCTTTTTCTCCGACTGCTCCAGGTCATACTGAGTTCGTCTGATGACAACTTCGTGACGGTGCTCCACAAAATAATGGATCAGATCTTTGAGGTTCAGCATTTGCGGACGCCCCTTAACCAGAGCTATATTATTGACATTAAAGGCGTTTTGAAGCTGTGTAAACTTATATAACTTGTTCAGCACTACGCTGGCCATTTCATCGCGTTTGATATCAACAACGATTCGCATCCCTGTGCGATCAGATTCATCGTTGATATTCGAAATTCCTTCAATTTTTTTCTCATTGACCAACTCGGCAATCTTGATTATCAACTCCGCTTTGTTCACCATGTAAGGAATCTCGGTGATAATGAGCTTTTCACGCCCATGTTCAATCGACTCAATCTCAGCCTTTCCCCTGACTACGATCCTGCCCCGTCCTGTTTCAAAAGCTTCCTTAACACCTGCATAGCCATAGATTATTCCGCCTGTTGGAAAATCAGGGGCTTTAATGATATCAATTAAGCTGCTTATCTCTATATCATTATCATCAATATATGCGACGATTGCATCAATTGTATCCGAAAGATTGTGAGGTGGCATATTCGTCGCCATCCCTACCGCAATTCCTGAAGTCCCATTGACCAGTAACATTGGAATCTTGGTTGGCAACACAGTTGGTTCCTGCAGAGTCTCATCAAAGTTGGGACGAAAATCAACGGTATTTTTATCGAGATCAGCAAGGGCTTCTTCAGCAAGTTTTTTTAACCGGGCTTCTGTATAACGCATCGCAGCGGGACTATCTCCGTCAACAGATCCAAAGTTTCCCTGACCATCAATCAGCGGATAACGAAGTGACCATTCCTGAGCCATTCTGACCATGGCAAAATAAACGGATGAATCCCCATGGGGGTGAAATTTACCGAGCACCTCTCCCACTATCCTTGCAGATTTTTTATAGGGCTTATTTGAAGCACTTCCCAATTCACTCATTCCATATAAAACCCTGCGATGCACAGGTTTAAGTCCATCTCGGACATCTGGCAGAGCCCTGGAAACAATTACCGACATCGAATAATCGATGTAAGCTGTTTTCATTTGCTCCTCAATATTGATCTGTATAATCTTTTCTAAATCAGACATATATGCCTTATTCGTTTAATTTGTGTAAAGTCACACAAAAATAGTAATTTTAAACTTAAAGTAAGAATAATTTGTTGTTTTTATGCAACGGAAAAATGCGGAGGAATAACAATTTGGAAAACAATACCTTTGGACCGGAAATTCATCTAAAAAACAATTTGTTTAATATTAATATATCATTGATATTCAACAATATGCATGACTATATTAGGTTGTTGTTAAAAACAAAATTCTTGAAGAAAGTTCCATTTATTGTGAATTATTAGTTAATTTAGTCGCAAAATATAAATTAAGCATAAAACAAAAGACAACAAATATATTATGGATTCAAAATTCTCTCCACGTATAAAGGACGTGCTTTCATATAGCCGCGAGGAAGCTATAAGATTGGGAAATGACTACATCGGCACTGAGCATCTTTTCCTTGGAATCATTAGGGATGGCGAAGGGATTGCAATTGATGTGATGAATAAATTACAGCTTGATTACATGACTATGCGCAGGGACCTTGAAATTCAATTGCGTAAAGATAATTCACTCCAGTTCGAAGCCAACATACCATTACTTAAGAATACTGAAAAGGCACTTAAATTAGTATTTCTTGAAGCTCGTGCAATGAATGAAAGCACTGTAAATACGGGACATCTTCTCCTCGCAATTCTAAAGGAAAAACAAGGGATAATCAGTTCTCTTTTTAAGCATTATAATGTTGGTTATGATGAAATTAAATCCAAAATAGAAGAATTGACCCGGATTGAAAATAAATCTGATTTTCCGGAAGACAGCGACGAGGATGACATGTTCGGAAAAGGCGGCGGAACCGGTGGTGGTTCTGGAGGTTCAAAAGGTGCATCAGCTCCCAAAACCGATACCCCGGTCCTGGATAATTTCGGCATCGACATAACCAAGGCCGCAATCGAAGGCAGTCTTGATCCGATTGTAGGACGGGAAAAGGAGATCCAGCGGATTGCTCAGATTCTGAGCCGCAGGAAAAAAAATAATCCGGTGCTGATTGGCGAGCCTGGCGTTGGAAAATCAGCCATTGTGGAAGGCCTTGCCTTACGAATATCTCAACGAAAGGTCTCACGTGTGCTATTCGACAAACGGGTGATCAGTCTGGATCTTGCTTCCATCGTGGCCGGGACAAAATACAGGGGTCAGTTCGAAGAGCGGATGAAGGCGATTTTAAATGAGCTTGCCAAGGTTGATAATATCATTCTGTTTATTGATGAAATTCATACCATAGTCGGAGCCGGAGGGGCTACTGGCTCACTCGACGCAGCCAATATGCTCAAGCCTGCCCTGGCCCGCGGAGATATCCAATGCATTGGGGCAACCACACTGGATGAATACCGGCAACACATTGAAAAAGACGGCGCTCTTGAACGTCGTTTTCAGAAAGTTATGGTGGAGCCTACTACCGTGGAAGAGACGATTGAAATCCTGCACAATATTAAAGAAAGATATGAAGATCACCACAATGTAACCTATACTCCTGAAGCAATTGAAGCTTGCGTAAGGCTGACTACCAGATATATATCTGATCGTCACCTGCCGGATAAAGCCATCGACGCGCTCGATGAGGCCGGGTCCAGAGTCCATATCACCAATATTACAGTCCCTGAAAGGATTATAAAGCTGGAAGAAAGGATTGAAGAAGCCAGAAGCGAGAAGATACAGGCCGTAAAAAGTCAGAATTTCGAACTGGCCGCCAGTTTTAGAGATCAGGAAAAGAACCTGCTTGCTTTGGTCGACAAGGAAAAGGAGATCTGGGAAAAAGAACTGGAAAATCATCGTGAAATCGTTGGTGAAGAGCAGGTTGCAGATATCGTAGCTATGATGTCGGGGATTCCCGTTCAACGGATTGCCCAGGCAGAAGGAAAACGGCTGCAGAACATGTTTAATGACATGAAGCAGAATATCATTGGTCAGGATGATGCGGTACTTAAAATTACCAAGGCAATCCAGCGTAACCGTGCCGGGCTGAAGGATCCCAATAAGCCTATCGGTTCTTTCATCTTTCTGGGACCTACCGGCGTTGGAAAGACTCAGCTGGCCAAAGTATTAGCCAAGTACCTGTTTGATACTTCAGATGCCCTGATTCGTGTCGATATGAGCGAATACATGGAAAAATTCTCCGTCTCAAGGCTCGTCGGCGCTCCTCCGGGATATGTCGGTTACGAGGAAGGGGGACAACTGACTGAAAAAGTAAGGAGAAAACCTTATGCAGTTATTCTGCTCGATGAGATTGAAAAAGCCCATCCGGATGTTTTCAATATTTTGCTTCAGGTAATGGATGAGGGACGCCTGACCGACAGCTTAGGTCGGAAGATCGATTTTCGCAATACGATTGTCATTATGACTTCCAATATTGGAACCAGGCAGCTAAAAGAGTTTGGACAAGGTGTCGGTTTCTCAACCCGGAAATCTGCTGACGAAGAGAACGAATATGCGAAATTTGTGATTCAAAAAGCCTTAAAGCGTGCTTTTGCCCCTGAATTTTTAAACAGGGTAGATGATGTCGTAATATTTAACCCGCTTGAAAAAAGCCATATCGAACAAATTATAGACATTGAGCTTCAAGGGTTGTACGAACGTGTCGAAACTTTAAAATATAAGCTCGATATTACTGAAGCTGCAAAGCACTTTATTGCTGATAAAGGATTTGACCCACAGTTTGGTGCAAGACCCCTCAAAAGAGCAATTCAGAAGTATCTGGAAGATGAGATGGCAGAAACGATCATTGGAAATGTGATCAATGAAGGAGATACAATTATCATCGATCTGGATGAAACCAAAGAGAAAATTGTGGTCAGGATCATTCCACATGAATCTGTGTTGATAGATAAAGAAAAAAGCGGCGAATAGCCGCTTTTTTCTTTATCTATACCTCCTTCTCTGAGGTTTTGGCCTCTTCCCAATAATGATCCATCTCCGCAAGACTCATTGAATGAAGCGATTTGCCCTTCATCAGGGTTTGCTCTTCGAGATAATTAAATCTACGGATAAACTTCTGATTCGTACGCTCTAAAGCACTTTCGGGGTCGATTTCGTACAATCGGGCAACATTTACAATAGAGAAAATAAGATCACCCAATTCATTTTCCATGTTTGGCCGATTATCCACGCGAATTTCTTCCTCAAACTCTTCAAGTTCCTCCTTGACTTTATCCCAAACCTGCTGCTTCTCCTCCCAGTCAAACCCTACACCTCTTGCCTTCTCCTGAATTCTGTTGGCTTTTACCAGTGCAGGAAGTGCATCAGGAACCCCTTCGAGAACGCGCCGTCCCCTACCCTTCTCAGTTAACTTCAGCGCTTCCCAATTCTGTTCAACTTCAAGCGCGCTGTTTACTTCAATATCTCCAAAAACATGGGGATGTCGATATATTAATTTGTCATTCAGATTGTTAATAACATCTCCGATATCAAAACTATTGGATTCTGAACCAATCTTTGCATAAAAGACAATATGAAGTAAAAGATCTCCAAGTTCCTTTTTTACCTCATTCTGGTTACTGCGTAGTATCGCATCACCCAGTTCGTACACCTCTTCGATGGTGAGCTTCCGCAAGGTTTCGAAGGTCTGTTTTTGATCCCATGGACATTTCTCGCGCAGTTCGTCCATGATGTCAAGCAGTCGTTCAAACGACTCCAATTGTTCTTTTCTGGTTTTCACTTTATACCTGTTTTTGTGGCAGCGAAGGTAAGCAAATGGTTCAAAAAATTGTTTATTTTGTAGAACCAAATAAGGCAGGCATGATCGAGCATAGTTTTCAGCTGGAAGGAATTGAACCTACAGAATTTTATGGTGTTAGAAACTCCAAAATGGAGTTGATCAGATCGTATTGCCCAAAAATCCTGGTTATCGCCCGTGGTCATACGATTAAAATCAAAGGTGAAGAGAGCGAAGTCGGTGATTTCATCCGTAAATTTCAGTTGATTATTGAACATTACTACCACTTTAATGCACTTTCAGATGAGACCATTCACCAGATTATGATGGATGATATAAGCTCCATTGATCAGAGCATTCAGAATGCAAGTGACGTTTTGCTCTTTGGAAATACCGGGAAGCCAATCCGCCCAAGGACTTCAAACCAACAAAAACTGGTTGATTGTTCCAGAAAAGATGACTTGATATTTGCAATTGGACCTGCAGGAACGGGTAAAACATACGTCGCTATTGCACTTGCAATCAGTGCATTAAAAGGCAGACAAATTAAAAGAATTATCCTTAGTCGCCCTGCGGTTGAAGCAGGGGAAAACCTTGGTTTCCTTCCCGGCGATCTCAAAGAAAAAATAGATCCCTACCTCCAGCCGATCTATGATGCGCTTCTGGACATGATTCCTCCCAAGAAGCTGGAAGAGTACCTGAAAGATGGCATCATTCAGATCGCCCCTCTTGCTTTTATGAGAGGAAGGACCCTAAGCAATGCTTTCGTTATTCTTGATGAAGCCCAAAACACCACGATCCCACAATTAAAAATGTTCTTAACCCGTATGGGACTGAATACTAAGTATATAATTACAGGAGATATCACACAGATCGACTTGCCCCGAAAACAACATTCCGGTTTAATCCTGGCATTAAAGATTCTAAGTGGCGTGGAAGGGATTTCTACGATTCATTTTGATAAAAGTGATATCGTACGACACAAATTGGTCCGTGAAATAGTTGATGCTTATGACAGATATAATATACTGCACAATGAAGATTATTAATAACCTTTAAATACAATTGATATGAGTGATGCAATAGTTTCCACTGAATTCTCTCTTCCAGGACAACTTAGTTTCTATAAAGGAAAAGTGAGAGATGTTTATAATATTAATGATGATTATCTGGTAATGGTTGTAACCGACAGAATCTCGGCCTTCGATGTCGTTTTACCTAAAGGAATCCCCTTTAAAGGACAGGTTTTAAATCAGATAGCGGCAAAATTTCTGGATGCTACTTCCGATATTGTTCCTAACTGGAAAATTGCGACTCCGGATCCAATGGTTACTGTTGGACATTTATGCGAACCATTTAAAGTTGAAATGGTCATCAGGGGTTACCTGACAGGTCATGCCTGGAGGCAATATCGTGCTGGTAAAAGGGTTCTTTGCGGGGTAGAAATGCCCGAAGGGATGAAAGAAAGTCAGAAATTTCCTATGCCGATCATCACTCCCACCACTAAAGCTGCTGAAGGGCATGATGAGGATATTTCGCGCGAAGAGATTATCAAACAAGGACTTGTGTCGCCCGAAGAGTACGAAATACTGGAAAAATATACCCGTTCGCTATTCCAGCGTGGTACTGAAATGGCAGCTGCAAAAGGATTGATCCTCGTAGATACAAAATATGAATTCGGGAAGAAAGGAAATCAGATATATTTGATCGATGAAATACACACTCCGGATTCATCACGATACTTTTACGCCGAAGGATATGAAAATCGGTTGGCGAAGGGCGAAAATCAGAAACAGCTTTCCAAGGAATTTGTCCGACAATGGTTGATCGAAAATGGATTTCAGGGACTTGAAGGGCAAACAGTTCCTGAAATGACTCCGGAATTGGTCAATCTGATATCTGAACGCTACATTGAGCTTTTTGAAAATATCACAGGAGATAAATTTGTGAAAGGGAATGTGGCAAATGCCGGGAGCCGAATCGAAAAAAATATCCGTCAGTTTATTGCAGAAAAGGTTTAATTACAACTTCGTTATAATAAATTCATATATCTAATATTCAATTTATTAGATTAAATTACCCAAATTTATTCTTCTATAAATAAAAAGAGCGAAAGTCTTCCGGTTTTCGCTCTTTGTTTTTATCGATTAAAAGATTTTAAAAATTCTCCAGGCCATATTCGTGAACCTCATTCACTCTGATACGTGAAAATCTTAATCTTATTCCAAGTCTAGGAATTAGCCGATGGTATTTCTGCTGAATTATCATCGGAGGCTTCATCTTCGAAAACTAATAACCCTTTCTCATTCAGTAGATTATACCATGAAATGACTTTCTTTACATCGGAGCCATACACACGTTCTTTATCATATTCAGGTAAAATTTCTTCAAAATAGTTTTTGAGGTCTTCAGGTGAAGATTTAGCATTAATAGCCGGACCGCCGTTTTCCTTTTCAGCAATTTTTTGAAATACCTTCTTTAGCGGAACATCCTCAGATGAAGTGTAAATAGCAATATCTTCCAGCGAAGACATTTTGGCATCAGCATAAGCTGTTGATTTTTTCCCTGTTAACAATGATTCGATTACAACGTTGTTCTTCCCTTCTGATATCACTTTATAAAGGCCGGGTTGTCCTGAAATGGCTAAAATACCTTTTAACATAAATTCTTCATTTATTTTTTTGCTTGGCGAAGATAGTCATTTTTAAGTCATCGGCAATAAGTTAAAGGGAAATGAGCCGATCTCACTTCCCTTTTCAAAGTTATAGATTCAGTTGTTGGATAAAACCGATTTTTAACCATCGTCCTGGTTCAGGTACATTACCAAAATCGTTATACGATTTATTGAACAGATTCGAAGCTTCAAGGTAAAAAGTTGTACCTTTTTTATTCCAGTGTAACCGGCTATCAACCAGTACAAACGGTTTATATTCTAAATTCTGGCCAAACTGGGAACCGTTCCAGTAAGTGTATGTTCCATTTCTGTCCTGATAGGATATCTGCCAGTTGATTCCAACATTTTTCAGGACCTTATGCGAAATGCCTAGATTTACTTTATATTTCAGATAATCAAGAACATACTGAGATTCGTAGATCCCTGATTGTTTGTTTTGGGTCAGCCAGGAACTTGTAAAGTTAATTGACTGGACAAACACTTTTTTATCCAATAGTTTTTCGGGATTGATTCTTGCTGAAAATTCAAATCCGTCAGTATTCACTTTTGTGATGTTTTCGGCATACCAGACATTATCGTTAGGCATTTTGACCCAGTCTATCATATCTTTCCCATCCCGGTGGAAATAAGCAAAGTGACCATCAACCCCTTTTAGGTGATATTTAAATCCTGATTCGTACTCCACAGCTTTTTCAGGGCGCAGCAAGGCGTTGCCAAGGTTAGTTGGACTCGAATAATACAAATCCGTAAAAGTTGGCATCCGTAATGAGGTATTGATTGAGGCGTACCATTTTAAGTTATTTGATATCCAATAGCTTAGGTCCGCCCCTGGAAATAGTTTCCATCCTGTTTCCAGTTGCGAATTCCAATTCGCCATCAGACCTGCCGATGCGGTAAATTTGTGGATGTTCAGAGAATGCTCCACAAAGAGACTTATGTTAGACCGGGTATCCGATTTGGTGAAAAAATGGCCTTCCTCACCAGGGACTGGAAGCGGCTTTACCAATGGTAATCCCAGAACATTGCTAAGGATATTTTCACTCCTAAAATCGGCTCCAAATGCTGTTTTCCCCAGGGATGATGTCACCCAGGAATTTAAATTAGCTCCATATACATCTGTAAGATGGTAATTATCTGTTGTATACCATGATGGAATCAAATTCGGATACCTGAAGAGCTCAAAGTGGTCCTGATTTCTTCGCCAGTAAATTGAGGGCGTAAAATGGAGTTTATTTCCGGTTTCCAGTTTAATGGAGGCAAAGGTTGTTTTTACATGTTCGTATTGATCGGGAAATGCAGGAGTGTAGAAGCTATTTGCTCCAAATCCCCGGTCAGTGTGCCCGAGTTGCCAATCCAGGTTGCCTACCTTGGTCGTCAGTTTTCCCTGATAAAAAGCGTCGTTGAGCTTAAAATCGGTGTTTTTGACATATCCGTCAGAACTTCGATGGTCGACAGATACAAAGTTACTGACCTTTCCGGAAACATAAGTACCCGAAAGTCCGCCATCATAAAAACCATTTTGTCCGGTACTTAGTCGGGCTTTTAAGTTTGACTGGTCTGATGTCCCTGTGATGATGTTGATTGCGCCACTGAAGGCATCGGGGCCGTAAATGCGGGATGCTGGCCCTTCCAGAATTTCAATGCGATCAATGGCATCCAGACTAACCGGGAGATTTAATGAATGGTGTCCCGTTTGCGGATCACTGATGTTGATTCCATTGAGAAGGATGAGTACCTGGTCGAAAGAACTTCCGCGCATACTGATATCGGATTGTACTCCCAAACCACCGCGTTGCCGTATGTCAACGTCCAAAGCGTAGCGAAGTAAGTCCTGAAGGCTTTGAACCGGCGCAGTTTGAATCTCTTCCTTCCCAATTACCTTGACGATGCGGGCAACCTGTGAGAAGGCAACAGGTGCTCGCTGTGCGCTGACAACAACCTCTTCAACTTCAATGCCTTTCATTGAGTTGATCGTGTCGTGTCCGGCAATCATCATGTTTTTCTCAGCATTGGAAGGAATTGCGAATAATAAGTAACACACGCTTAAACATCCTATTCTCACCACTTTGTGAAGGCTTTGGAAAATAGAATACCCCTTTCGGCCAAATTTTTTGAAAGTTGCAACATGATTTGCCTGGCGCACCAGACCTTTTTGTTTCATAATTTAAAATTTTAAAATTTAACGGCGCAAAGGTATTCAAAGATTTTATTTTATAGTTTTGATGAATCATTTTGTATACTTCCGGATATAAGGCAAAATTGAAATGACAACAACTAAACAAAAATCAGATGAAAACAAACCGTAGAGATTTTGTTAAAATGGGAACTGTAGCCGGTGTAGGGTTGGCCGGAATGGTATTAACTGAGGGCAATTTATTGGGGGAGAATAAAACTAAGGAGCCGGTCAAACACGATCCAAATATTGTTAGAGTTGGTTTTATTGGTGTTGGAGGCCGCGGAAGTGGCCATGTTCATGATTCAATGACTGTTGGCGGAGTTGATGTAGTCTCAATTTGCGATATAAATCAGGAAGCGATTGACCGGGTTCAGGCGATGGTTGTCAAAAATGGCATGAAAGCCCCCAAAGCATATACCGGAAGCGATCTTGCATTTGAGGAGATGCTTAAGAGTGAAGTTCTAGATGCAGTGATAATTGCGACTCCATGGGAATGGCATGTTCCTATGGCAATAGCTTCAATGAAAGCTGGGGTTCCCTATACCGGAGTGGAGGTTTCCGCTGCCAATACCCTTGAGGAGTGCTGGGATCTGGTGAATGTACATGAACAAACCGGAAACCAGGTGATGATCATGGAAAATGTTTGTTACCGGCGTGACGTAATGGCCATTCTTAATATGGTTCGCACAAACCTGTTCGGAGAGCTCCTTCACTGCCGTTGCGGATACGAACATGATTTACGTAGCGTTAAGTTTGATATGATTAGCAATGATCTGAAAATTGGTAAGGAGGCCCATTCTGAGGCCAAATGGCGCGGACTTCACGCGGTCAGGCGGAATGGAGACCTCTACCCTACCCATGGGCTCGGTCCAATCGGAGTTTATTTGGATATTAACCGCGGAAACCGGTTTTTGACACTGTCAGCCATGGCTACAAAATCGAGAGGTTTAAAGAAGTTTGTAGATGATCATGTTAGTAAGGATAGTTCTTACCATCAACTGAACTTCAATCTTGGCGACATTGTGACTTCAATGATTAAATGTGCCAATGGTGAAACCATAATCGTCACACATGACACAAATTTACCTCGTCCTTATTCACTCGGATTCCGGGTTCAGGGAACAAATGGTCTTTGGAAAGGTGAAGGTGGAGGTGACTGGCAAGATGCTGGTGAGCAAATTTATGTTGAAGGTCAAAGTAAACTTCACACCTGGGATAAGGCCGAAGATTGGTTAAAGAAATATGACCACCAATATTGGCGGGAAAAAGGTGAAAAAGCTACTGGTTCAGGTCATGGCGGAATGGATTTTATCATGCTCAACGACTTTTTTGAAACTGTCCGTCATAGAAGGCAGGTTCCTCTGGATGCCTATGATGCTGCAGCCTGGAGCGCGGTTTCGGCCTTGTCTGAAATGTCAGTAGCCAAAGGAGGAGAGCTGGTCGATTTCCCAGACTTTACACGCGGCCAATGGATCAAACGCCACCCTGGTTTTGCAATTGATACTCAGTTCCCTATAGCCCCGGAACGAGACTTTATTAATAATTTGTTTTAAAATTTAATTTGAATCGGATAGGAGAAACGGGATAAATTCCCGTTTCTCCTATCCGATTAGTAAACGAGTCAGTTAATCTCTTCTTACTCCCATGTAGATCATAATATAATACAATAAGGTCGCAAGGGAACCCAATGCAGCAACAATATAGGTATATCCTGCCCATTGTAAAGCATCCTCGGCTTTAAGCTGTGTCTGCGAATTGGTTACTCCGGAAGTTCTGATCCAGAGTAAAGCCCTGTGACTGGCATTGATTTCTACTGGTAAAGTGATAAAACTAAATAGTGTTGTTATGGCAAACAGGACGATTCCTGCCAATAAGATTGCCGGAAAGGTATTGACCATGAGAATACCTGCCAACAAAATCCACTGCATCCATTGTGAGGCAAAGCTTACAACAGGAACTAATCCTGACCGTAATCCAAGCCATTGATAAGCTGCCGCATGCTGTAAGGCATGTCCGCATTCATGGGCTGCCACCGCTGCTGCTGCAACACTCCTGCCACTATAAACATCTTCACTCAGATTGATTGTTTTAGTTGTCGGATCATAGTGATCAGTCAGTTTCCCCTCGACAGATTCTATCGTAACACCCTGGATTCCATTATCCCGCAACATTTGCAGAGCAACTTCTCTGCCGGACATTCCATTTGAAGTGGCGATTTCAGAATATTCCTG
>Ga0364867_10365_pt4 | contig 25444 bp, 22 predicted proteins | sample ExccelAu500001D4_3_FD_206915 | JGI IMG/M metagenome (GOLD analysis project Ga0364867, IMG submission 206915) | Enriched cells from Trout Bog Lake Hypolimnion, Wisconsin, USA - BchlTB.Aug13.5000.01.D4 | ecosystem: Environmental > Aquatic > Freshwater > Lake > Hypolimnion/Profundal zone | place... | reverse complement strand
GAACACCAACGGCACGCCGGGCTTTGCGTCGCATCGCCCCGGTTGGCCGATGCCGATTCGCGATTTGTTGCTGACCAACCACGCGCAAATCTTTTTCCACGGCCACGACCATCTTTTTTGCAAACAGGATTACTACGTAAGCAATGCGACCAACGGCAGCCCGGATTTGATATATCAGGAGACTCCACAACCAAGCCATTACCCTTACGACTCCTATAGTTATGCGACGGGCACCAACTTTGGCTACAATTATCAAAGTGGTGTTTTCTTTGGAAGTTCTGGTCATTTGCGTGTCACCGTCACGCCAGTCAACGTCACGGTTGAGTATGTGCGCTCGTATTCTTCGGCCTATCCGCCAACCTCGCCCGGTCCGGGCATCACCAATCGTATGGTCGATTACAGTTATGCCATTCCAGCAAACGGACTGCTCAACGGGGCCATCGCCACCAACAACATGGTTTTGCAATGGTCGGGACAATCGGGGCTGAACTACTTTGTCCAGTGGTCGTCCGATTTGATGACTTGGAGCAATGTCGCCGTGGGGCAAACGAACGTCTGGACTGACAGCAACCAGATCTCGACTGTTCCGAAGCGTTTTTATCGGCTCATGTGGTAACCAAATGATTCGCCCGATTTACATTTCTTGCCTCGTTAGTTTGGCTCTGTATGCCAGTCTCAGGCATGTCGAGGGGCAAACCAATGTGGTGTTTCTGGAGACGATGGCGACCAACGCGACAAGCTTATGGTTGGGAGATGACTGCAATTATGCGTGGATTGTGACCGGCAGTTCCTTCAACCAATCGCCAAATTGGAATTACGGCAGCGGCAATCCCTGCGGAATGCAATTCAAGCAAGGCACTGCCAATTTGTCTGACAGCATGATGACGGCGGCCTCCGGCGTAGCGGCGACTGGCACCAGCGGCTTTGTCGAATTTTGGATTAAAACCAGCGACCTGACTCCCAATACCGGCTGGGCCTTTCAACTAAATGCCGGTTCCGGCTTCGTGACCCGGTTAAGCGAATCGAGCGGCACCAATCATAATTACCAGCTCTACCATTACGATTTGCTGCCCAGCGAGTTGGTCAGCAATTTGAATCTTCGTTTTCAATTCGCTGGCGGAGCTTCGACCAACCGCGTTGATCTGGATTACATTTCGGTTAGTGTTGTGGCTGCCGCCAGTTCAACCAACACGACTTTTAACGGCTCTTTGATTTTAGGTCGTCCAACGGCAGATTCCATTACCATCAACGCTTTGGCGAACACCAATCTAACTGCCTATTTCGAATACGGAACACAATCCAACGTTTATACCGGTCAGACTCCCGTTACCAATTTGTTTGCCGGACAACCGTTCGAAGTTGTCCTTAGTTCGCTCTCGGCAAATACGCGGTATTATTATCGTCTCCGCTTTCAATTACCCGGTGGCACGACGTTTTTGGCGGACACGGAGCACACGTTCATCACGCAACGTCCGCCGGGGAGCACCTTCACGTTTTGCATCCATGGTGATTCGCATCCCGAGCGCACCAACAACATGTATAACGCGAATTTCTACGCGTTGACATTGAGCACGGCCGCCGCCGATCAACCCGACTTTTATATGACTATTGGAGACGATTTTAGCGTGGACAACATCCCGACCAACGAGATCAACCAAGCTGCGGTGACTTATCGCTACACGCTGCAACGCCCCTATCTGGGCCTGGTCGGAGCGAACGCGCCGGTCTTCCTTGTCAATGGCAACCACGAGGAAGCGTCGCGCTGGGCCTTTTTGAATACGAACTTGGTTGCCCCCGGTTATTCGACGGTCACTTTCAGCAACGTGGCCGCATGGGCGCAAATCGCACGGAATCAGTTTTATTCCGAACCCGCGCCGGATAACTTTTACTCCGGTATGACCAACGATACGCTTCCCGGTATCGGCTCATTGCGAAGCTGTTATGCTTGGACCTGGGGCGACGCCTTGTTTGTCACCCTTGACCCCTATTGGTATTCCACCAACTCCGTGGATACCGCTTACGCCGAAAGCCAGCACCCAAACAACAATACCTGGCTGGTCACTCACGGCGATCCGCAATATTTCTGGCTGAAACAAACCCTCGAACAAAGCCGGGCCAAATTCAAGTTTGTGTTCGCCCATCATGTGATGGGCACCGGGCGCGGTGGAATCGAGGAAGCCGTTCAGTATGAATGGGGCGGGCGGAATACGGACGGCACTTGGGGCTTTACCACGAACCGCCCGAATTGGCCGCTGACCATTCACCAACTTTTCGTTTCCAACAACGTCACCATCTTTTTTCAGGGGCACGACCACGTCTTTGTTCATCAGGAACTCGATGGCGTCACCTATCAGGAATTGCCCAATCCCGCCGACCCGAACTATTCGTTGTTCAACGCGGATGCCTATACCAACTATCTCTACATGACAAACAATTCGGGCTATACCCGCGTCACCGTTTCACCTGAGAATGTCAAAGTGGATTATGTCCGCACGATATTGCCGGCGAATGAATTGCCGAACGGCATCACCAACAATGCACCACCGGGAGTGACCAACGGTCAGGTCGCCTACAGCTACACAATTCCGGCGGCGGGATTACTCACCAGCGCAATTGCCAAAAACAACATGGCGCTGCAATGGTCTGGAAATTCTGAGCTGAACTACGTTGTTCAATGGTCTTCCGATTTGATGACCTGGAGCAACGTGTTCGTGGGCCAGACCAACACCTGGACCGACACCAATCCAGTTTCAACGATACAAAAAAAGTTTTACCGGCTCATGTGGTGAACAAAAGATGATTCCGACAAACAACAACCAAAATAAAAAGACCAAATAACTATGAAAGAAACCAATATCTACAAAGAAATCTTCCGGCTGGCCGTCCGGCTAACCGGATTGTTATTCCTCTGCATCGGGCTGAAAGACCTCGTCGTGCAAACCTTCATGGTGCTCGCGCAGGCACGAGGCACGCCGCTGATCAACATCGTTAGCAATTTCCTGCCGGTTGCCTTCACGCTGACCGTTGCCATTTGGCTGCTGCGCGGGAATTGGTTGATCCGCATGGCCTATCCGGAGGCTGGCAAAATCCATCAACCGGTATTGCCGGCTGTTCAATCAACTGAATCGACGGCGACTACCGCTGCGACCCCGAAATTGTCTGAAATGGAAATGGCCGAACAAAAACTGGCGGCGTTGGTGGGAAAGAAGGAAGGCCTGCCAGCCTGACCGCCATGAAAACGACACGCTGTCAGTGCTGTTTTCGGATTGCCTTGTTGGTAGCCCTGTTTGCCGGTGTGTTGCCAGTGAACGCAACAACGACAAACACGGTGGTTTTTTTAGAAACGATGGCCACCAACGCGGCCAAGCCGTGGACCGGTTCGGGTTGCAATTATCCGTGGACAGTCACTTTCAACGTGAATAACCCCTTCGAGCAAAATGTGAATGCCAATTACGCCGGCAACCCGTGTGGCTTGTCGTTCAAGAATGGCACCACCAACCTCACCGATAGCACGATTACCACGGCTCTGGGTATCAATGCGCAAGGCAACAGCGGAACGATGGACTTTTATTTGCAGATTCCGTCGCCACTTACCGCGAACAGCTACGCCGGTTGGACGATGCAGATCAATCCGGGCACAGGCGTTTTCACCACGCGCTTGTCGGGACAGACCACGAACGGTTTTGGCTGGACGCACTACACTTACACTTTGCAGTCGAGCGAGCTAGTCAGCAATTTGACTTTGCGATTTCAGTTCAACGAAAGCGCCACCGGCAACCGGATTTTTCTCGATCAAATCGCCCTTACGACCACTACCGGCACTTCCAACGCCATCATTCCATTTACGGCGCAATATGTGCGGATTCCCGGCGGATATTTTCTGATGGGCGACCAGTTCGGTTATATTGATCCCAAGCATTACACCGACGAAGTCCCGGTCCACAACGTCTATGTCTCGCCGCTTTACATGGACACGACACTGGTCACCTGCCGCGAGTATTGCAATTTTCTTAACGCGGCGCTGGCGCAAGGGCTGATTGAAGTGCGCACCAACATCGTCTATGCCGTCGGCGGGACAAACGAATATTTTTACACGCACGACATTTCTTACTCCAGCCGCATCCAGTATCAGAACGGCGCATTCGTCGTGCTGGAAAGCCATGACCTGCATCCGGTCACGAGCGTGAACTGGTTCGGCGCGATTGCCTATTGCAACTGGCTGAGCCAAACGAATGGATTTGATTCCTGCTACAACCCAACCAACGGCGATGTGGATTTTACAAAAAACGGCTGGCGGCTGCCGACCGAGGCCGAATGGGAGTATGCCGGGCGCGGCGGGCTGACGAATCCTTATTGCATGTTTCCGTGGGGCACGAACTATAACGCCGATGGCACCTTCGCAAATTGGGAAAATTCCGGCGACCCGTTCGAGACCACGAACGATTATCCCTGCACAACCCCGGTGGGATTTTACAACGGCTCGCTCCGCTATGCGACAAATTACAACTGGCCCGGCAGCCAGACGACTTATCAGACGAGCGACGGCTCGAATCCCTACGGCCTTTATGACATGGGCGGCAACGTGTGGGAATGGTGCAACGACTGGTATATGAATAACTATTACGCCTACTGCACGAATTACAATATCGTCACAAATCCGCCCGGACCGACGCTGGCCATCCTGTCAACAAATGATTATTTCCCGGACTATGCCACCGGCGCGCCTTATCGCTGCCTGCGCGGCGGCACTTGGTGGAACGGCAATGCCACCAATGATTTTGATTACGGCCATGCGCGCGTTTCCAATCGGGACCCCGCCTGGTTTCTCGGCGGCGGCCCGCCCGGCGATCCTTACGGTCAATGGAGTCAAACAGGCTTTCGCGTGATGCGACGGGAAATGATTCCGCAGACGGTGGGATTGTTCACCAATCTTCCTGGCGTGCAGGCCGGCTATACGTTGATGTCGCCGATGCAGGGTGACAGCACGTATTTGCTCAATAACAATGGCCAATATGTCCACACGTGGACGAGCGCCTACACGCCGGGCCGCGCGGACTATTTGATGCCAAACGGTCACTTATTGCGAACCTGTTCCTTGGGTTTTGCGGCGCTACTGAACACCGGCGGCGGTGAAGGCGGCCGGGTGGAAGAACGAGATTGGCAAAATAATTTGGTTTGGTGTTATGAGCAGAACACGCCGACCAACCTGACGCACCACGACATCGCGCTATTGCCCAACGGCAATGTGTTGATGATCATGTGCGAGGAAAAATCTTTGGCGGAAGTTCTCGCTGCCGGTTTTCAGACGAATTCGCAGACACAAGCCAGTGTGACCACCAACGGCGGATTCTTGCTACCCGACGCCATCATTGAAGTGCAGCCCGCCGCGAAAGATGGCACAACCAACGGCACGATTGTCTGGCAGTGGCATGTCTGGGATCACCTCATTCAACAATATGACGCGACTAAGGCCAATTACGGCGTGGTCAGCAATCACGTTGAACTCATCAATGCGAACAGCGGACCGCTGCAGCAGTTTTGGAATCATTTCAACGGCATAGATTACAATCCACAGCTCGACCAAATCCTCATCAGCTCCCGAAACCAATGTGAAATTTGGGTGATTGATCACAGCACCACCACCGCGCAGGCCGCCGGACACACTGGAGGTCGTTACGGCAAGGGCGGCGATTTGCTGTATCGCTGGGGTAATCCGGCCATCAACAATCTCACCGACACGACGCACAAGGAAATGCTCTGGCAGCAGCACTGCGCGACTTGGATTCCAACCAACTGTCCGGGCGCGGGTCACATTCTCATCCATGACAACGGCATCAATCGTGCCAATCCTGCCTACACTTCGATTGATGAAATTGTTCCACCAGTGAACGCAAATGGCTTTTACACTGGTGCGAGTAACATCTATTTCGGCCCGACAAATTATTTCTGGCAATACACCAACAATCCCGCGACCAATTTCTACGGTGCGGATATTGGCGGTGCGGAACGCGAGCCGAACGGCGACACGCTCATTACTTTTGGCATTCGCGGCACGCTGTTCGAAGTCACCAGCAACCTGCAAACCCTCTGGCAATACGTGAATCCTGTGACCACCACGCCGTTGGCCCAGGGCAGCACGATTCCTTTCGACCCGAACAGCAACACGAATTTTCCGCTGGAAACGCTCAATGAAGTATTCAAAGTCCATCGTTACCCAACAAATTTTTCCGGCTTTGCCGGCAAGGATTTGACGCCACGCGGCACAATCGAAACCTACACCGGCGCGGCCACCGACACGGTTGGCTTGGGTCTGCCGGACTGCTGGGTGCGCTCCCACTTCGGCACACTCTCCGCAGTAACCACGACGAGCAGCCATTCTGGTAACGGCCTGACAGATATTCAGGAGTATCAATACGGCCTTGATCCGAACGTCTGGTCCTCCGCCAATGACGGAATTCCCGATGGCTGGGCTTTGCAATATGGCTTCGATCCCACGGTTGCTTCTGTCGCGAGTCTCATTAACTCGAACGGGAACACCACGCTTCAAAATTACACGGCCGACCTCAATCCCACTAACGCCTCCTCTCGTCTCGCGTTCGTCGGCGTCAAAGGCGACGGCAATAGTGTTCAACTCACTTGGATTGGCGGTAATAACGCCACGCAATATTTGCTCTGTTCGCCTGTGCTTGTCTCAACGCAATGGAACACGATTTTTACGAACTTGCCGCCCACCGGCATTACGAACCACCTGATTCAGCCGGCGGGAAGCTCCAATCTTTTCTATCGCATTGAAGCAACGAGATGAATATTGACCAATTTTACCGGTAATTCGCTGTTGATTTTGGTGTCTGTAATAGCTGGGCGATCTATCGCTACGAACGAACACATTAAAACTTTTTAACGAAACCTTGTGAAGATGCTTAATCTGGGTCGTGTCTGCTAGAACTATGAAATTGAACATTCATTTGGTTGCGGCGCTGGGAGCGGTTTTATTTTCTGCGACCGATTTTCCTGCTTTAGCCGATCCGCCGGCGAAACTGGCGCTGATTCCGGCAGGCAAGTTCGAGATGGGTGACCATTACGGATACCGCGATGAAAAACACGAGAGCCATGAAGTGCCGATTCATCCGGTGTCTTTGGATGCATATTACATCGGCATCTACGATGTGACGACGCGTGAGTATTGCGATTTTCTGAACTCCGCGCTCGCGCAGAAATCCATCGAGGTTCGTAGTGGCGGCGTTTATCTCGTCGGCGGGCAGGATCTGCTATGCGACACGCGCGCGTCCTCGCAATATTCCCGGATTGGTTGGGATGGGAAAAGTTTTGCCTTGCTCGACCAAAAGGACGATCACCCGATGGTCTGCGTCCGCTGGCACGGCGCGGCGGCTTACTGCAATTGGTTGAGCGCGCAGAAAAAATATCCGCTGTGTTACAACTCGACGACTTGGGAGTGCGATTTCAACAAAAGCGGTTTTCGGCTGCCGACCGAGGCGGAATGGGAATATGCCGCGCGCGGCGGCAAGTTGAATCCGTATTGCAATTATCCGTGGGGAAATGACTCCGACCCGAAGAAGGCCAACGTGCCGCAATCGGACAACCCGTTCCGCTCCGGTCCGATGCCATGGACGACGCCGGTCGGTTTTTTCAACGGCAAGTTGCAGCGCAAAGCTGACTTCAACTGGCCGAGCGCGGCAGAGACATACCAGACGGCGGACAGTGTGAACGGCTTCGGTCTTTACGATATGGCGGGCAATGTCTGGCAATGGTGCAACGACTGGTATGCCCACAATTACTATTCGTTCAGCCCAACCAATAATCCCGTCGGACCCGCGCAAGGCAACCAGTTGCCCGACGGCAAACCTTATCACTCCATGCGCGGCAGTAGTTGGTTTAACGGCGACTACATGCGTGCCCGCATTTCCAATCATGTCCCGTCGTATTTCCGCGGCCCCGATCCTGCGACCGGGAGCAGCGACCCTAACGGTCCTTGGTTTCATTATGGGTTTCGCGTTGTCCGGCCCGTGGATGCCGAGCATCGCCCGCTCATCAAACCGATTCAGATGCCACTCGAAAACCGGCGTCCCGGTCCGCGCGGCGACCGGCCGCCTCGCGATGCGAATCAGTCGCAATCTCCCGACGGACAGCGCCCCGAACGCAATGATGCACCGCGCGCCGAACACACGGAATCGAGTTCGGCGGTTCACAAGTCGAGCGGGTCATTTGTTCTGCGCAGTGCGGTGGTGAAGGATGACGGAGTTTTACCGAAGGAATTCACCGGCGACGGCGACAGCATTTCGCCGCCGCTGGAATGGAGCGGCGCGCCGGCCGGAACCAAAAGCTATGCAGTCATCATGCACCACAACGCGCCCGATATGCTGAAATGGTATTGGGTGCTCTACAACATCCCGGCTGATGTGACGAACCTTCCAAAGAACGTGAAAAGCATCGGCACGGTCGGCAACAACAGCGTCAACAATCGCGGTGGTTACGCGCCGCCGCACTCGAAAGGACCGGGCGCAAAGACCTACATCCTGACCGTCTATGCGCTCTCGGCGCCGCCGCAGATTACCGTTCAACCATCCGAGGTCAGTCGCGATGTTTTGCTCGCCGCGATGAAGGATAAAATTCTGGCGAGCGCGGAATTGGATGTCACCTACACGCGCAGCGGCGAAGTTCAAGATGGCGGTGAGAATCCGAGGCCCGGACAAGAGCGACGACCGCCGCGCGATCCCATCCAGCCCGACAATGACCGTCGCCCACCCCCATCGAATCAATGAAATACGGAGAATGACCATGAAAACAAACAGTCAAAAACTTCACCGATCCACCGCGAGGGCTTTGTTCATCCTGCTGGCGTGTGGTCTGACTTTGCAGGCTTTCGCTCAGGACAATCGTCCGCCGCGTCCGGGAGGATCAGGTTCGGGCCGCGAAGGCGGTGGCGGGAGGCGTGAAATGCCCGAAAACAAAATTCCGGCATCGCCCAACCCCGGCCAGACCGTTGGACTGTATCTCAACACCTCGAACGCTTGTCCCGGTTACACGTTGATGGCGCCGAAGCACAACACCGTCACCTACCTGCTGGATAATGAAGGTCGGTATGTTCACCAATGGAAGAGCGAATACGAGCCGGGGCAAACGGCCTATCTGCTGCCCAACGGCCATTTGCTGCGGGCCGGAATGCTCCGGGTGCAGGGCGGCACGGGCGGCGGCGAAGGCGGGCGGATCGAGGAATTCGACTGGGACGGCCATTTGATTTGGGGGTTCAACCACGCTACGCGCGAATACCAGTTGCACCATGAGATCAAGCCATTGCCGAACGGTCACGTGCTCGCGCTCATGGTTGAACGCAAAACGCGCGAACAGGCCATGGCTGTTGGTTTTGATGAACGCCAGCTGCGCGATGAATACTTGGTGCCCGATGCGGTCGTCGAAATTGAGCCGGTCTATCCGAACGGCGGAAAAATTGTTTGGGAGTGGCACGTCTGGGATCACCTCATCCAAAACTCCGACCAAGCCAAACCCAACTACGGCGAACCCTCCTCGCATCCCGAACGGGTCGACGTCGCCTGCAACGGCCGCGCCACGCCCGCGTTTTGGAACCACATGAACTCGCTTGACTACAATCCCGCGCTCGACCAGATCGTGCTCAGCGCCCGTGGTTGCAACGAAATTTGGATGATTGATCACAGCACCACGACCAAAGAAGCCGCCGGGCATACCGGTGGCAAGCAGGGCAAAGGCGGCGACCTCATTTATCGCTGGGGTAATCCCGCCGCCTACGGTCGCGGCACGATGAGCGACAAACAACTCGTCCAGCAACACGATGCGGAATGGATTCCCGACGGTTATCCCAGGGCCGGCCACATGACCATCTTCAACAACGGCTACGATCGCGGTTGGTCGAGCATCGAGGAAATCGTGCTGCCGGTGGATTCTGCCGGCCACTACCTCCTCGCACCGGGCAAAGCCTATGGCCCCGCTAAACCGGTCTGGCATTACGAAGCAAAAAATCGCACCGACTTTTTCTCGTCGGAAATTTCCGGCGCGCAACGCCTGCCCAACGGCAACACGCTGATCTGCGCCGGCATTGTGGGCAACCTCTTCGAAATCACCCCTGCCGGCGAGATGGTCTGGCAATACGTCAACCCGATGGTGCGCGGCGGCATTCTGGCGCAGGGCGAAAATCCCGGCAAAGACATGCGCGGTCATTTGTGGAACGCCGTCTTCAAGGTCCACCGTTATGCGCCGGATTATCCCGGCCTCGCGGGCCGCGACCTCACACCGAAAGGTGTCATCGAATTGCCAGCCGCGATGAAAGGCAAGACCGGCCTGGAGAACATGACCGAAGCCCAACGCCCTGACCGTGGTCCCGGTGACAGAGGCGGAGGCAACGGCGGCGGTCGCGACAACCGTCCACCACGCAACCAATGAAAAGCGAGCCGTGAAAAGCATTTTCATCATCGTCGCCATGCTGGCCGGCAGCGCTGCGTTTGCGCTCGATTTCAATTCTCCCCTGGAGAAACTTGCCGGCGACTTCCAGTTTACCGAAGGCCCGGTCTGGATTGCCGCGAAAAACGAATTGCTCATTAGTGACATCCCAGCCAACCGGATCATCCGCTTCAAAGACGGCAAGTTCGAAACCTTCCGCACACCCAGCCACAACTCCAACGGTTTGACGCTCGATAAACAAGGCCGGATCATCGCTTGTGAACACGGCTCACGCAGCGTTACTCGAACCGAAGCTGACGGCACCATCACTACGCTCGCCGATCACTACGCCGGTAAGCGCCTCAACAGCCCGAACGATGTCGTCGTCAAGAGCGACGGTGCCATCTACTTCACCGATCCGCCGTTTGGCGTGCGGCGAGGCGAGCAAGAATTGGAATTCCAGGGCGTTTATCGCATTGCGCCCGATAGTAAGACGCTGACCCTGGTCGCGCGGGATTTCGTCAAGCCGAACGGACTCGCGTTCACACCCGATGAGAAAGTGCTCTACATCAACGACACCGAACGCGGCCAAATTCGCGCTTTCGATGTTGCCGTCGATGGCGGCTTGAGCAACGGCCACATTTTCACGACCAACGCACCCGGTGCTGACGGCATGAAAGTTGACCTCAAAGGCAATGTCTATTGTGCCTGCAAACCCGGGGTGATGATCTTTGACCGCACCGGTAAACATCTTCACACTTACACCCTGGCCGACCAACCCACCAACCTCGCGTTTGGGGACAGTGACTGGAAAACAATCTTCATCACCGCCCGTCACAGTCTCTATCGCGTCCGAGCAACTGTGCCGGGAATCAAGGTGCCGTAAGAGATTTCAATGCATGAAAGTCGAGCAACAACCACTTATTTAACCATGAAACAAACACTGATCATCCTCGCCATGTGCGCCACGTCGGCCTTTGCCTACGAGCGGTTGCAAGGTCCGACCGAACTGCTTTTCTGCGACACGAACCAAGCACAGCCCGGCTACACGCTGTTCGGCGTTGGCAACCGGACTTTCCTGCTCGACCTGCAAGGCCGCGTGGTTCACACCTGGCCCGTCGGCACGAATCCGCATTTGCTGGAAAACGGCAATGTCCTCGACGCGTCGAAGGATGATCCGAGTGGTTTTCAAGGTTTCAAGGAAGTGGACTGGGACGGTCACACGGTCTGGGAATACACCGAGAATCGCGCGGACTATGCGCCGCATCACGATTGGGTGCGCATCTTCAACAAAAAGCTCAACGCGCCGACCACGCTCTATATTGCGAACAAATCCATCTCGTATGCTGATGCCGTCGCCGCCGGCGGCGACCCGAAGAAAGTTTCAATGGATGGTGGCCAGATGGACGCCATCGTAGAAGTGGACATGCAGGGCAACGTGATTTGGGAATGGTGTTTCTTCGATCACGTCGTGCAGGATTTGGACGCGACGAAGCCGAACTACGTCGGTGCGGGCAAAACCATCGCGAATTACCCGGGTCGTATTAACATCAACATGCCCGGCAAGCCGCTACGGCGCGACTGGCTGCATTGCAATACGCTTGATTACAACGCGACTTCAGGTCATCTCGTCATCAATTCCGTGCAGGGCGAACTTTACGTGATTGACCACGACGGCACTTTTGTCGTCGGCGACGCAAGGGCGAGTATCGCCAAAGCTGCCAGCCCGGCGGGAGATTTTTTGTATCGCTTCGGCGATCCCGCGCGCTACGGCCAGGGCGAGCCGCCGAAGATTTTGGAGAACTGGGACAACGCGACGACCGGCGACAAGCAGATGGGCGGCTCGCATCACGTCTCGTGGATTCCGCCGGGCCTGCCGGGCGCGGGACATCTGCTCGTTTTCAACAACGGCCAGTATCTTTACCAGCGCACGCCGGGTTCTTCGATTCTGGAAATCAATCCGTTCCTCGACGCGGACGGCCGCGACACCGGCAAGTATGTGAACCCGCCCGTCGCCGGCTACCGGCGCGAAACCTACGACAAAGACACGCACAACGCGCCGCGCCAAATCTCCAAGCAAATCGTCTGGAGCTATCGTTCGCTCAACAGCCACGGTTTCTTCAGTCACATCGGCGGCAGTGCGCAACGGTTGCCGAACGGGAATACATTCATCTGCTCCGACACCGAGGGCCATTTTTTCGAAGTCACTACCGACGGCAAACTCGTATGGGAATACATCAATCCTGTCACGCGCGATTTCGGCACGGTGAAAGTGCTGTCAGACGCGCTGCCGATGGTGAACAGCGCCTTCCGCGCATTTCGCTTCGCGCCGGATTTCCCCGCGTTTAAAAATCGCGATTTGAAACCGCTCGGCACGATCACGGACGCCTTTGCGCAAGCGCCGCATCCGAAGCGTGCACCCGGAGACAGGCCGCAAGGCCAAGGCGGTCGCGGCAATGGACGTCAACGCGGCGGAGACAATTCTGACAACCGCCCACCGCACGATGGCCTGCGCGGCGGAGACCGTCCACAGCCTTAAACAAACTTGAGCGCGTGTGAAAACCGTGAGATTAACTTTTAATCCATGAAGCAAATGAAGCCGTTTACATTTCTTTCCAATCGCCGAAAATTTCTTGGTGCACTCGCCTCAACGCTGGCGTGGCTTTCTTTGCCAAGCTTCGCGCAAAACAACGAACCGCCACGAAAAAAGAAAGGGGGACAAGGCGGCGGCGGGGGTGGTGGTCGCGGACGACGCGGTGCGCAGGATTATGTGCTGCCGCCGGAACTCGCGGCGTTCAGTTGGCTTTCGCTCGTGCTCGGTCGTGTCACGGACAAGTCGGTCACGGTGAGCGCGGTGGCAAATGAAAACATCGAAGGTTTTTTTGAATACGGGACGTCTGCCGGAAATTACACATATAAAACGGAGCTGATAAAATTTGCGGCGACAAAGCCAGTCGAGGCCGCGTTGGAAAATCTGCAGCCCAACACGCAGTATTTTTACCGGCTACAATTTCGCAAGCCCGTCGAAACCAATTTCACTGCGCGACCAGAGGGCCAGTTTCACACGCAGCGCGCTGCTGGTAGCACGTTCACCTTCGCGATCCAGGGCGACTCGCATCCGGAGCGTCCGCAGATGAGCGAGCCGAATTTGTATGCGCGCACGTTGCAGAACGTCGCCAAGGACAAACCGGATTTTTACATCTGCATGGGCGATGATTTCAGTGTCGCGCCGATTCGCGAAGTTTCTTTCAATGCCGTGGCTGAACGCTACACGTTGCAACGGTCATTCCTCGGCCTGGTTGCCCAATTCGCTCCGGTGTTTTTGCTGAACGGCAATCACGAGCAAGCCTCATTGTTCAATTTCAACCAGACCGATGATCGCCATGCTGTCGCGGTTCACGCCCAAAATGCGCGCAATCAGTTTTTTCCGACACCCGCCCCGGACGGATTTTATTCCGGTGACGCAGAGCAACTGAACGGCATTGGTCTTCGGAAAGATTATTGCGCGTGGATTTGGGGCGATGCCCTATTTGTCATCCTCGATAACTACTGGCATTCACCCGCACAGGTGGACAGCGGGTTTCGCGAGCAGGAAGCCGGCGGCGGCAAAGGCGGGCACGGACAGCGCGATTGGTGGGCGATGACCCTCGGTGATGCGCAGTATCAGTGGTTTAAGCGCACGCTCGAAACGAGCAAGGCGAAATACAAATTTGTCTTCGCGCATCATGTCATGGGTTCAGGTCGCGGCGGCGTGGATGAATGTGATTTATATGAATGGGGCGGACACGACCGGAATGGAGCTTACGAATTCAAGCAGCGGCGTCCGAATTGGGAATTGCCCGTGCATCAGCTCATGGCCAAGCACGGCGTCACGATTTTCTTTCAAGGCCATGATCATCTTTTTTGCCGGCAGGAACGCGACGGCATCATTTATCAGGAGGTGCCAATGCCCGCTGACCATGGTTATGCGACATACAACGAGCAGCGTTACGAGTCCGGCGTGAAGCTGCCCAACTCCGGTCACTTGCGGGTGACCGTCTCGCCGGCAAACGTGAAGGTGGAATACGTCCGCAGCTTTTTGCCGAAGGATGAGACCGCGCGGAACAAGACCGGCGACATTGCGCACAGTTACACGGTCAAAGCCAAATCCCTCCATGCGTAGAATTTCTTTCTTTTTCCTGTCGGCGGCTTTTACGTTTGGTTATCTGACAACTAACGGGCAAAGCGAACGGCTCAAAGGCGATCACGGCCATCGGGCACCTTCGGGCGCGAATTTTTTTAACGTCACCGTCCCGGTGCATGATTTCGATTTGATTTTCGCGCGGCCGGAGAGTCATGCCATCACGATCAGTGCACTGGCATATCGTAACTTGGAGGCTTGCATTGTTTACGGGACCCAGTCCAGCGCATGCACGAACCAGACTTCTTTGCGAATACTCAAAGCCGGCACGCCGGGTGAATTCGTTCTCGCGTCACTCCAGGCCGACACAAAGTATTTTTATCGGTTTTGCTGGCGGTCTGCCGGCTCGGCCTCATTCACCAATTCTGCGGAATCGTCGTTCCACACCGCTCGCGCGCCGGGCACAAGCTTTACCTTCACCATGACGGCGGACGCGCATCTGGACGAACACACCAGCGCGGAAGTTTATCAACAAACGCTCGCGAACATCCGTGCCGATGCGCCGGATTTTCACATTGATCTCGGCAATTTGTTCATGACCGATAAACACGCCACGCGTGAGGAAGCAGCGCGGCAGTATCTCGCGCAACGCTTTTACCTCAATCAGATTGGTTCGCCATTGTTTCTTACCCTCGGCGTCCACGATGGTGAAGCCAGCCGCAATGATGATGGTTCGCCGGACAGCCTCGCCGCGTGGTCGAACGCCATTCGCAAAAAATATTTTCCCAATCCCCAGCCGGACAATTTTTACACCGGTGATTCGGCACCGCGAGCGCCCAGTGGACTTTTGGAAAATTACTATGCTTGGACGTGGGGCGACGCACTGTTCGTGGTGCTTGATCCGTATCGTTACTCGCTACGCTCAGGCGGACGCAACAGCAATGGCTGGGCATGGTCACTTGGTCGTGAACAATACCACTGGCTGGCGCAAACCCTTTCGGCGAGCAAGGCAAAATACAAATTTATCTTCATCCACAATCTGTTGGCAGGTGACCAGGCCTCGCGCGGCGGCGTGGAAATCGCCGGGTTCAACGAGTGGGGCGGCAAGGACCTGGATGGAACCGAAGGCTTTGCGCTACATCGTCCTAGCTGGCCGATGCCTATTCATCAACTGCTCCGGCGTAATTGCGTTACAGCGGTTTTTCGCGCGCACGACAATTTTTACGCGCGGCAAGAACTCGATGGCATTCCTTACATCATGATTCCGCAGCCGAGTTTTGCCGGGAACGACCGCATCCGCGACCTGCAAAACTATGGTTACAAGAAGGGAGTTTTTCTAGGTAACTCCGGTCATGTGCGTGTCACGGTTACGCCTGAAAAAATGGTTGTAGATTACGTCAAGTCCCTGCCCGGCGGCCCAGTGGTGGACAACTGCGTGATGGCCGCACATTAAATATTGGTTCCAGCCATATGCCTCACAGGCTAAGGATGAACTAGTTTAGGCGAAGCGGCTGACTGACTAAACTCAGACGCACAATGGTTAATGTATTTTGAAGTATTTTGAATCTAGTAGCTGCCAAGGGAAGAGCAGCAGGTTTGATTCTCCATTTCCTCAGCCACTCCATTGCAGATTCCAAAATTTCCATATAAACCGTGTTTGTTTAGGGATGCCTTACTGCGGTTACTGCGGGTTGGTGTGAGGTTATCCGGCATTCGTTGCAAGTTTGCACAGCTTAAAAACAGATGAATTAGTCGTGGAATAAAACACATAAATCCCCTGCTTGCGCCGAGTTAAGATGCCGCTGTCGGTCAGAATCTTGAGGTGTTTGGAAACATTCGCTTGGGACAAGCCAGTGGCGGCGATCAACTCGGTCACATTCTTCTCGCCATTACCGGCGGCATAAATCAATTTGAGGCGGCTGACTTCCTCTAATGCGCGAAACTTCGCGGCCATCAACTCGATGGCTTCGCCAGTCAGGTTTTGAAATAAGCAGTTCTTTGGCATGATGACGGGATTAAAAAGTTGCGGCTTGTTGCAACTTGGTATGCAAATATAATCACGTTGTCAAATTGCATGACCAATCCACTCAACCCCGAAACGCCCGATGCCGAGCTGGTGCGACTGGCCAAAGCTGGCGAGTTGGACGCTTTCGAGGCGTTAACCAACCGCTACGAGCAGCGGGTTTATGGGCTGGCCATACGGATGCTCCGGCAGGAGCAGGATGCGGAAGATGTGACGCAGCAAACTTTTTTAAGCGTGCTGGAAAATCTGGAAGGGTTTCGCGGTGAGGCGAGTTTTTCCACCTGGGTGCTGCGCATCGCTAGCCATGCGGCGCTCAAAATCATCAGGAAGCGCAAGGGACTGAACACCGTTTCGTTGGAAGAAGCGACGGAGCCATCCGACACCCTCGATTCCATCCCGCACCCGGAATTTATCGCCGACTGGCGGCAGTCGCCGGAACATTTGGTGGACCGGAATGAAGTCCGCCGTTTGCTGGACGAGGCATTGACGCGACTGGATGAGAAGCATCGTTTGGTTTTTTTACTGCGCGACGTGGAAGGTTTGTCCATTCAGGAAACCGCCGCCGCGCTCGATTTAAGCGAGGGTAATGTGAAGGTGCGGCTGCTCCGTGCCCGGCTGCAATTGCGCGAGGAATTGACCCGTGTGTTGGGCGATCCGGCGCGGCAGTTGATCCGATCGCACCACCACCACGAATGAAAACTTATTTTGCCACAAACCTTGTAACTTTTGACCTACTCATGGCTCGGTCATTAAAGAGAAAAACACCATGAAGTGCAAAGAACTGTTGGCGATGTTGAATGAATACGTGGACGGCACGGTGGATCCAGCGGTCTGTGCGGAGTTTGAGAAGCACATGGCGGGTTGCAACCCGTGCCAGGTCGTCGTGGACAACATCCGTAAGACCATCACACTTTACAAAGACGGCCAGCCGTATGCGATGCCCATTCAATTCCGCGAAAAGATGCATGACGTCTTGCGCAAAAAGTGGAAGGAAAAATTTTCAGCAAAGTGATTCCGTTGCTGTTTTGCACCTTTATTCCTCATGCGACTGACGCTTCACACCTAGTTTTCAGTTTCGAGTTATGAAATCATATCGGGATAGGGCTACGGTAGCGTGCGCAACCGGTAGAACTGCGCAGGCAGATTCGCGTTGTTTGTCCATGTGGTGATGTTGGTGGTCACCAATTGCGCCGCGCCAGAATTTGTCCAGTTTAACAGATTGGTGCTGGCCTCGACTTGATATACGCCGCCCGGCCAGCTTGGCCATTGCAACTGGATCGCGCCGGAATTCACTTTGGCCAGACTAATTCTATCCGGCGGAAACAAGAACGCCCGCCATTGCTCAAAGTCCGCTCGATAGCCGGAAGCATCTATATCGCCGACGTAGATTTCATAATAAGTGCTGCTGAAAGTGGTGTTCGCGTATTGCATGCCGTCGGCGGTCGTAGCATTGGTGACTTGGGAATTATAGTTGTTGAACGGCTTTACCCACGACGTGAGCGCCTGAAAACTGACCCACGCATTCGTCTGCGAGAGAAACAGCGGCCCGCCAAAAGTGGTGTTCGGCCGGCCAGTAACGGGGTCAACCCCCGGCGCAGTGCGGCTGGCGGAAAGATTTTCCATCCAGAAACCGACTCGTGGCTCCGTGACGCCGTTGAACTCGGCCAGAATGCTTTCGCGCACGAATTCCCATAATGTTGGCGTGGATTGATTGTCGGTGATAGGCCAGAATCCGATCTGAACAAATTTCGACGGAAAGTTCGTGACCGTGGCGAGCAGATTGCAGAGCACGGCGTTGGTGAGGGACGTGCGGGAGTAGTTAGTCATATTGTGCAGCAAAACCGATGGGTCGCGGATCGCCAAATCTGCCCCAGCCAGCCCGAAGTTTACCACTGTCAACACGGGATGATCCTTCAATTTCACCCCATCAATTTGATGTTCGGCCAGTGCCTGAAGAAAAATCTGCACTCGCGCCAGAAGGAACGTATCCCACGGCACAGCACGCCATTGCACCTGATTCGTGTCATACCACGTCATTACGCCGGGTGTTTGCGCCACCCACGGCGGGTCAACATTGATGATCTCCAACGAGAGGTTTTTATTGATGGCCGCCAGCCGCCGGATGTTCCAATCAATGATGGTGAAGTCGAATTGATTCTGGTTCGTTTCCATCGTTGCCCACGGCGCACGCAGCACATAGCCGGAAACAAAATCATTGCTGCGGATGTTCGCGTCCCGCATGGAAACTCCGTTGGTAATGTAGCCGGTCGCACTGTCGAGAGCGTAAATGCCGCGCGGCTGGGGGAAGCCAGCCGCCTGACTCCCAACCACAAGGCATAACAAGACTGGCAGGAACGGCAGATAAAATGAGGACTTCACAAGTAAAAGGCATGAAATAGTCGCCAAGGTTATATGGCGGCACAACTAAATTGTATTCGTCTGATCAGCAACAGCTTTATTATCTAGGTTTGGACCGTCAGCCGCATGCGACATTCTGTTCGTATCCGCCAGACTACATTTATTTTTCCCCAGGAAGTTTGTAACTATTTGCTTCACTATGGCTCAATGACCTTTATGGAAAACATGAAAGAATCAAACGGCTCAACAAACTCCTGCGGTAGCACCGACCATTCGGAAGCGAAAGCACGATGGAACCCTTATCTCGTTGGCATCGGCATTGGCATATTGAGTTGGATCGGGTTCGGCGTCTTGGATGAACCGCTGGGTATTTCAACGGCCTTATCCTCAGCCTCCAGCGTTTGTGCGCTGCCCGTCATGGGTAGCGAGGGCGTGGCGCACAATGCTTACTGGGCCAAAAATCCGCTCAAGTGGAACGGCGGCATGTTGCTGCTCATGGGCACGTTTCTGGGCAGCCTGTTAAGCGTGTTGGTCAGCCATACCTTTAAGCTGGAGAAAGTCCCAACCACCTGGTCCGGACAATTCGGCGGTTCGACCGCGAAGCGGTTCGGGGCGGCTTTTCTCGGCGGCGTCATCATTATGTTTGGCGCACGCATGGCTGGCGGTTGCACGAGCGGACACGGCATCAGCGGTTCGCTCCAGTTGGCGCTGAGCAGTTGGACCTTCTTCCTGACCATGTTCGCATCGGGCATTGTGACGGCGCTGATTCTTTTTCGCAAACCAGCGAGTCCTTCCAAGTAAAACCAAAACTCAAATTTCCCCAATTATGAATTTTCCTGTCGCTGCTGAAACCGCCCGCTGGCTGGCACTTCCCTTGGGCATCATTTTCGGCGTCCTGCTGCATCGCGGCGGCGTCGCCAACTACAATGTGATTGTGAACCAATTTCGGTTCAAAGATTTTACCGTCCTTAAAGTCATGTTCACCGCCATCATCGTCGGGGGTATCGGCGTGCTAATGCTGAAAAGCAGCGGTCATGCGCAATACCATATCAAACCCGCTAATATGCTGGGCGTGGTGCTGGGCGCGACATTGTTTGGCGTGGGTATGGTGCTTTACGGATATTGTCCCGGCACCGGAGTGGCGGCGATGGCCACTGGCAGTCTTCACGCGTTAGTGGGTTTCGTCGGGATGCTCGTGGGCGGGGTGCTTTACGCGTTGAGCTTTGCCTGGGTCGAAGCCCATATCCAGTCGGTCGCGGCGCTGGGCAAAGTGCGTCTGCCGGACATCACCGGCGTGCCGGATTGGGGTTGGTTTGTGATTCTCGCTGCCATTGCGGGCGTGGTGTTCTGGCTGATTGAAACCCGGTTCAAAACGCCCGGCAACGACCACCAAACTTGAATCTTTGGATTGGTTTGTTCCCAGTGAGAAATCGGATGGCAGGTCTTTATTGTAACTTATTACTGATTGGCGGCTCAATGCCTGCATGAACAGCTTGGTATGGATTCTGGCCGGCGCACTGATTCTCATTAGCGTCTGGCTTTCGCAAGTGGTAAGCCAATGGTGGCTGCTGCTCACGTTTCTGGTCAGCGCATATTTGGTAATCTCCGGCTTCACCGGCTATTGCCCGGTAAAGAACCATTTGAGAAAACATCTTGGTGAAGCAGCGGACGATGACGACAAGGATTAACCTTTTGAATTTGCGACTTAAAGCATAATTTCGCCGTTTTGCTGGGAATATGCTTTAAAAACCAATAACGTAGATATGGTTTAAAACGACTATGTGGGATTTTAGCCATAATTTTGCCGGAATGCCGAACTTATGCCCAAACTTGGCTTTTTTCAGTTTCGGTGGGAAAATCAATGCTTTTACCTAGTTTTATTTTTTGAGGACAGGCTCCAAGACAAAAAACACCAGTGAGTTTGGTTCCGTTGTAAGGGGTTTGGTTTCTTTTTTCAGAAATTCCCCGAAGCAACGTTGAAGCTCAGCCAAAACCACGTCCGGCTACCGTTCAAAAAGTGGCCGAAAGTTACAGAATATGACTTGAAGCGGACAAGAATCAGGAGCAAAGTGAAGCGGCAACAGAAAACGCCGAAGAATGCTACCATGAGAACAATGTCATTTGTCCCAACGCCACAAACTGCGTCAGAAACCCTGGCCAGAGAGCAGGCACTAGCCCCCAACCGCATTGAGGCGCTCGTGTCGCGCCACGGCATCAGCTACTACGACCTGGCAAAACAGATGGGCGTCACCCGAACCACAGTGCACGCCGTAAAAAACAAGCACCGCCCTGCCAGCAAAAAATTCCTGATAAAACTGGCCGGCGCCGAAAAACGCATAGAGGCCACAGCAGTTGGTCAAGAACCCATCACCAAAACTGAACAATCACTGCTACTTTTCGCCGTCAACACCCTCATGCCGGCCGAAGAAATACTGATGGATCCAGATGCAATACTAGTAACACCTAAAAGCACAGACACCGTTCCAAACCCGGAACCCATCAAAATTATCCTGCACAACCCAGGATTATCCACCGCAATCAAAGCCATCATTCAAGCCCATACCGATGACAAGTGCAACGAACTGCTCAAATTGTGCCTGCCAAAAGAGTACGCTAATGACAACTGGATCGAAAATATGAGCCCATCCAGTTACCTCTGGGCCATCAAAAAATCTGTCATCATCTGCCTCGGCAAAGAAGAATGGAAAACAGAACTCGCCAGATTAATCGCTAAAACGCAATAAAATGCAAAGCCAAACAAAAAATCAAACGTTAGCAGCAGTGCTGGGCCATACTACGCATGTCTCCCCACTGCTAAAAAAAATTGAAAAACTGATTGGAAACGAAAATACAGCAAGTTGCCTCAAGCAACTAGCCGTTAACCGCGGGTGTCGGCACTACGAAAATACTTTCACCCCCCCCGACAAACTTCCCGCATGCGATTAACACAATCTCAAACGAAGAAGCCGGCATAGCACTCTGCATAGGACAGCTACATTATGACCCAATGAACATCCGCGTCGGGGCAGAACTACTATCCAGCAAAAAATGCCACCCAGATAAAATAATAAAGCTAGCCATCCAAGAACGATGTAAAGCCGTAGTCGGCTACATCGCTAAATGCGGAAAAAAAATAGAGCCAGAAAACTCCACATGGCAAAGAATTGTTACATCTCTAGAACCAATACCAAAAACACCAGAAGGAACATTGCCACATTGGAGCCGTTTCGTCAGCCAAACTGGAATCGCTCCCGTTGGCAATACAAAAATCCACTGGCTACGACCGAACCCACTTTATGAACAATCCAGAACGCATACTATATGAACTTGACCAACGTCTAAAAGGGACGCTGGAACTCAATTTAATTGGCCGAGCCGCTATCGCACTCGGCTACATCGACCACGAACAAAAACACGGAAGTACACACGACGTTGATGCAATTCTTGCACACGCTGACCTCGAAACCACAAAAACAGCCAGCAACTTCTGGGAAATCCAAGAAGAATTAAACAAAGCACTTGAACCAGACGGTCTATACATGACCCACATATTCATGGAAGACCAAATCATCATCCAACCTGATTGGAAAGATAACCGGGTAGAAATCCGAACAGAATACAAAAACATAAAGCTCTACCGCCCATCTACTGTTGATTTAATACTCACAAAAATGATGAGAAACGACCCGCAAGACATGCAAGACATAGCATTTCTCATAAAACAAGACAGAATAACTCCGACAGAAATAGAAAACGCAATTCAAAACGCAAGATTTCCTAACATACCGGAAATCATCAAGCTTTTCAATAAAGCCAAAGAAACTGTCAAAAAGCTGGCAACCGATTCGCAAAATGCTGGAATGATAAGATAGAATAACCACCGGCGTAAATATGGTTTAAGAATTCTACGCCAATACAAATACAATGCCCGTAACCCATACAACAAACAGCTACACAGAAGCAGATGTCACAGCACTCTGCCTCTCGCTCATTGACAACCATGCGAAGCTAACGCCGGAAGAAAACGCATGGATAAAGCAAAATACTAGCAATGCCACGCCAAAACCACCAAAAGCTCAAATTGTAAACAACATTTTACAGGGTAACGACCCACTCCACACCGCATTCTGCCTTGCACGAAACCAAGATAAACGTCGCATAATGGGGCAAACAAACACCCCCATTGAAATAGTCCAATCAATCCTGCACTGGCTACAACACCAAGAAAACCCAGACCGTATCATCGATTGTGGTTCCGGCTCCGGACGGTTCTCATATACCGCCGCCAGACTATTTCCAAACGCGAAAATAATCGCCATCGAAAAAGACCCCCTGATAGCATTAATCCTGCGAGCGAACCTCGCTGTTCTCGGTATCAGCCACCGAGTCGAAATTTTAGTTCAAGACTACCAAAATACCCAACTACCAAACATACGCGGCACCACAGCATTCATCGGCAACCCGCCTTATGTTCGGCACCATGACATCAGTCAACACTGGAAAGCGTGGTTTACCAACCAATTCGAAAAATTAGGAATCACCGCCAGCGGTTTAGCAGGACTACACCTGCATTTCTTCCTGAAAACTTACCTGCTGGCAAAAAATAACGACATCGGCGCATTCATCACATCGGCCGAATGGCTCGACGTAAACTACGGAGCTTCACTGCGAAAACTCCTCACAAACCAACTCGGGGGAACCGCCCTTCACGTCTTAACCCCGAAAATTGAAGCCTTCCCAGGCACTGCCACCACCGCCGCCATCACCTGCTTCCGTGTCGGAGAAAAAAAGTCCCCGGTAAAAGTTCGATACATAACCAAACTGCCGAAACTCAACAGCCTGACCGACGGCCGAAACATCGCCCGAAAAAAATTAGCCAACGCACCGCGATGGTCGAGCATCATCCACAACCAAAAAAACAACAACGGTGGAGAAATACCGCTTGGAACCTATTTTGCCGTCCATCGCGGTCAAGTCACCGGTGCTAACGCCATCTGGATTGCTGACCAGAACGCACAAAACCTTCCAGAACGCGTCCTGCTACCAACTGTCACCAAAGCCAAAGAACTCATCCAAGCCGGCCCGCGCCTCATCACCGACGCCGCCTTACACCGCGTCATTGATATCCCTGCAAACCTCGAACAATTCGACACCAACGAAAGAAAAAACATCAATGATTTTCTCAACTGGGCCAAAAAACAAGGTGCCGAAAACTCCTATATCGCCAAACATAGAAAAGCCTGGTGGTCAGGGCACCGGGCGGACTTTGCGGCGCTTTGCACACGGCCTGCCTGGTAGCACCCGACCGGGCGGAGGCGTTGAAGCAAAATTTCACCGCGCGGCTCGGCTCGATCTACTGCAAGGAACTGCGCACGGCCAAAGTGCATCCGTGCGAAACCTGTGTCGTGCAGGCGACGGAACTGCTCCAAACCGAGCAAGACCGCCGCAAGTAAGCACGGTTCACTCCAAAAACCTTGGCTTAAAATGACACCAACACTTTTTATTTACCTCCTGATCGGCGGCGGCGTGGGTGCCGGACTGGGGTATTTCGGCAGTTGCAAATCCGGTGCCTGTCCGTTGACGGCGAACTGGCGGCGGGGCGCACTTTACGGCGCGGTGATGGGATTGCTGTTTTATTCAGTGTCCGGCGGCGCGGCAAAATCCACGGCGATGAATCAATCCACCGCGAATGTGAAGCACATCACCGAAGCGGAGTTCGACAAGGAAGTGGCGCAGGCGTCGTTGCCGGTCGTCGTGGATTTTTACGCGACTTGGTGCGGTCCCTGCCGTCAACTCGCACCCACGGTGGACAGTTTGGCGGTTCAATACGCGGGCAAAATCAAGTTCGTCAAAGTCAATGTGGACGAGTCGCCCAAGCTGGCGCAAAAATTTCAAGTTGAAAGCATCCCGATGCTAGCGTTTCTCCAGCACGGAAATACGGCAGGGACCTCCGTCGGTTTGATCGCGAAGGAAGACTTAATTCTGCGGCTGGATTCGCTGCTACAAACCAGCACTCAACCCATCGCCACCGGAAAATGACCACTAACCCGCCAGCACCTGCGACCTTGCCCGGGCATCGTGCAAAAATCGCCGCTCTGGCTGTTGTGATTGTCTGCCTTGTTTTTTGGGCATCGCCGCCAACGGCTTTGGTCGCGGGAATCCTGTTCACGCTTTTGATTGGGCATCCGTTCGCCCATTGGAATCACCACGTCACCAAATGGCTGTTGCAAATCTGCGTGGTGCTGCTGGGCTTTGGCATGGATTTGCCGATAGTGCTGCGTTTGGGCCTCCATGGCTCGGTGTTCGCCGCTGTCACCATTGGTGCCACGCTGCTGCTCGGCTGGTGGGTGGGACGCCGCATGGCACTAGACAGCAATACCAGCACGCTCATTTCGGTCGGCACCGCCATCTGCGGCGGTTCGGCCATCGCCGCCGTCAGCTCGGTTATCGCGGTGGTGGCAGTGCCTGGGAAGGCTTCAATTTTCGGGGTTAAGACGTGAAGGGCGGTTCCC